>JAESFH010000048.1_pt1 | contig 164298 bp, 130 predicted proteins | sample 9269381 | NCBI WGS metagenome assembly JAESFH01 (sample SAMN14504062, study PRJNA617094) | algae metagenome | isolation source: Aphanothece sp. CMT-3BRIN-NPC111 and co-occurring heterotrophs from well... | place: USA: Clark Mountains Wilderness, California | collected 2010-04-18
ATGATGATGATGTCGTTGCTAAACCCTTCGAACGCCTCGCGTGGCACCAGCACTCCGCTGACGACGAGCGCAATCAGGAGCAGAAACGTGATGATGTCGACGGAGATCCGCTCCGTCGCGAAGAGCGCGATCGCGACCACCAGCAAGGCGAGGACGAAAGCGATCGGAAAGGTCATGGCGAGCAATGGATTTACGCTCGCGGCAGCGGTGGCGACGAGAGAATTCGCCCGCGTTTCGGCTGAGGATTGCGGCCCCGGACTCAGCGCGTAAGAGTGAATGCAGCATGATGCTTTGGCGGGCGAAACGCGAACCGGTGCGAGTGACGCGCGAGATCACGATCTCGAACAAACACGGCTTCCACGCGCGACCCGCGGCGGAGTTCGTCCGGAAGGCGAACAGCTTCCGCTCCGAGATTTGGCTCACGCGGAATGGCGAGAAGTTCTCCGGGACGAGTCTGATGGATATTCTGCGCGGGCAGTTTGAATGCGGCGCCACCGCCACGCTGGAAGCTTACGGCACCGATGCGCAGGCGGCAGTCGACAGCCTCTGCGATGTCTTGCTCAAGCTGCGCGACCAGGAAGCCGCCGAGTAACGCCGCCGCGCCGGCGGCCTATCGGAGGAACTGTAGGGGAAGCTGTGAGCTTCCCCAGTCTCAGAAACACGGGAAGCTGACAGCTTCCCTACAGAACGCCCACCATCAGCAAGCCATCAGCCGATCGGCTTCTCAGCGCTCGCCGCCGCGTCATGGCGCCGGCCGAGCCACCATCCGTTCACAGTCCAGAGGATCGCACCGACGGCTCCAAATAGAGCTACCGTCTGCGCGCCAAATCCTACCCCCTCGATCGCGCGTTGCAGTTGCGCGACGACCGCATCGGCGCCGCGATACACCGGCACGTCCACGAAGTTCTTCGCCTTGTATTTCGTCTCCTTCGTCATCGGACTCCACAGCATCTCGCGACCGGGACGGACAAACGCGTACTCGCCGCTCCGTCGCAGCACGATCACCACCGCAAGCACCACAAACGAATTCCAAATCGCAAGCGCCACGAATCCAAAGAAGATCGCCACGGGAATGATCGTGAGGAGCACCACCACTCCCAGGCGCGATGCGACCCGGCCGGTAATGAAAAGCTGCGCCAGAATCGTAAGGCTCTGCACAATCCAATCGATCCGTGCGAAGACACTCGTGCGCATTTGCCGATCAGGGAATGTCGCCTCGACGAGCCGCAGTTGTTCGAAGTAGAGGAACGTGTTCGCCGTCGCCAGCAGCGTGACGTAAGCGGCAATGCCGAGCAGATACGGCGAACGCAGGACCAGCGTGACGCCGGCGAACGGGTTCCCGCCCAGCGCGCGATCCCGCGATTGCCCGGCAGTTTCGCTGCCGTCGCGACGCAACTCAGGCTCCCGTTTCCAGAGGCGAATCAGGAGCGCCTGCAACATGACCGCGACGCCAAACATCGCCGCTCCGACGAAGAGGATGCCGCCTTCGCCTAACGAACGCGCCGTCAGATCGGTAAACAGAGGCCCGGCGAGCGCACCCGCCGTGCCGCCCGCTGCGATTACGGGGAAAAGCCGCTTCGCCTGGCCGGAATCGAACAGCTCCACCATGAAGCTCCAGAACACAGACACAAGGAAGAGGCTGAGAACGCTGATGAAGACATAGAAGAACTGCCCGACGGCGACACTTCTCGGGTTTGCTTGCAGCACCGCGCCGACCATCGCGAGCGCAACCGCCACGAAGCCGTAGATCAGCGGAAGGAAAACGCTCCGCCTGATCGTTGCGACGACGGCGCCATAGATGGGGACGATCGCGAGCGAAACGATCCAGGTCGCCAGCCAAAGGTTCGCCACGCGATCGCGCCCGAGAATGGTGCCGACCGTCTCGCGCACAGGTCGCACCGCGAAATACCCGCCGAGCACGCAGAAGAAGAGAAAGAAGGCGACAACAACGATTGGCATTTCACGCCGCTCGACCGCGGTCAGCGTCGAGAATACTCGGCCGAGGAGTGACCTGCGCTCCGCTGGTGGGGTCGCGTTTTCCATCACCAACGATCGACGGCCTCAACACTCCTTGTCATGTCGAGCGCACACTCCTTGTCGCATCGAGCGGCACAATCCTCGTCATGTCGAGCGCAGTCGAGACATCTCTCGAAAATCGCTTCTCCCAGCGTGTTGCAGAAGAGAGTAGTAAGAGATTCCTCCACTTCGGTCGGAATGACAAAAAAGGCAGGGGCGGCAATGACAAGATGTCGATGCGCAGCCTACGCCGGCTTGTCCCGCTTATGCCACGCCTCGAGCACTTCGTTCTCGCGCTCCGGCTTCAGCCCAGCTTTCAGCGTCGCCTGCCGATCCGCCGGCAGTGTCTTGAACCACGCCAGCGTGTCACGCGCCGTCACATCGAGCGGCCGAAACGTCAGGCCCGCCGCGAGCGCTTTCTTGATGCTCGTGCGCCCCATGCCGCCCATCTCGCCCGTTGGCGGAATCCACACCGGCATATCAGACCACGGCGCGACCTTTTGCGCTTCAAGGAACTCCGCGTCCGCCCACGTGAACTTAGCGTCGCTCTTCAACGCGCCTTTGATCCCGTCCAGCATCTCGCCGATGCCGATCGGCTGCGTCGGTCCGGTCGCGTTGTAGACGCCGGTCGCGCCGTTCTCCACCATCCGGATCGTCCATTCCGCGATGTCGCGCGCATCGATGAACTGCACCGGATCGGCCGGATTCCCCGGCGCCAGCACTTCGCCGCCACGATCGATCCGCACCGGCCAATACGTGAAGCGATCCGTCTGGTCGCCGGGTCCAACAATTAACCCCGGGCGAATCACCAGCGTTTTGCCGGGAAACCACTTCTCCGCTTCGGCTTCCGAGAGCGCCTTGAGCGGGCCATAGAGTTTGAACTGCGATGCGATGAGCGTGTCGCGCGTTTCCTTCATCGCGTCTTCGCCTTCGTACTTCGCGAGCGGCGCATCCTCTTCTTTGCCCGGCGTGCTGTGTTCCGCGTAAACAGAGATCGTCGAGATAAACACGTAACGATCGACGTTCCCCTTCAGGATCTGCGCAGCGTCGCGCACCCACACCGGCACACTCGTTGGATTGTCGATCACGACATCCCACTTCCGGCCCTTCAACGCATCGAGCTGGCCGTTGCGATCACCGATCAATTGCTCGACGCCTTCCGGCAGCTCGCCCGGCTTCGTTTTGCCGCGGTTGAACACCGTTACCTTATGGCCGCGCTCGAGCGCATACTTCACTTGGAACGGGCCGGTAAACCCAGTGCCGCCAAGGATCAGGATGCTCATTGGTTTCGGTTTGTTCTGCGCATTCGAGGAACGGCTGGCGAGCATTCCGAGGCCGACAGCGCCGCCGGTCATGGCGGAGACTTTGATGAAATTTCTGCGTGTGGTGGTCATGGGCGAAGGATCAGTACGTCCGGGAGCGTTGAGGTTGCCGAAGCTTTAGCAGCGAGAATGCCATTGCTGATATGCCGGGCACAATGGACTGAAAGGCAGAAGCTTACGTGCTGGTGTGGTGCCGCGGGAAACATCGACGGTGTTCCGTTACCGGGATTTTCCGTTCCGATTCCGAAACAGTTACGGCGTGAAATCCTGATCCGCTTTCAGCCGCGCGCAGAACGCCGCCAGCAGGCGCGCCGTGTTCTCGAGATCGTCGAGCGCCAACAACTCGTTAGGCGTATGCATGTAGCGCAGCGGCACCGACAGCAACCCGGTCGCCATGCCGCCGCGCGAGAGCTGCATCACGTTTGCATCGGTGCCGGTTCCGCGCGCTGCTGACGACACCTGCACCGGAATTCCTTCCGCTTCGGCAGTCGACATCATCAGTTCAAACACGCGCGGATTGATGTTCGCGCCGCGCGCCACCACTGGGCCTCCGCCGACGCGGAAGTCACCCGCTTTCTTCTTCTCGATCCCCGGCGTGTCCGTGCCATGCGTTACATCGAGCGCGATGCCCACCGACGCCTCGCTCGAGAACGCGCTCGTCACCGCCCCGCGCAACCCGATCTCTTCCTGCACCGTCGAAACACCCACGACGCACGCCTCAAACGTCTGTCCCTGCAGCAGCCGCAAGACTTCCGTGACAATCCACGTGCCCATCTTGTTGTCGAAAGCCATCGAGACGGCGCGCTCATTCGCCAGCTCGATGTAAGGCTGCAGGAACACCCCCGCGTCACCGAAGGCCACGAGTTTCAACGCCTCCGCTTTGCTCGAGACGCCGATGTCGACGTAGAGGTCGTGCATCTTCGGCACCTTCTTTCGATCGTCCTCGTCCATCAGATGGATCGCCTTCCGACCGATCACGCCTGGCACCAGCCCGTCGCGCGTCATGATCGAGACGCGCTGCGAAGTCGCGACCACCGGATCGACGCCGCCGATCGGGTCGACGTGGAGAAAACCATCGTCGGTGATGTAATTGACGATGAACCCGATCTGGTCGCAGTGACCCGCCAGCATCACGCGCGGTTTGCCATCGGCGTTGCGCGTGCCGAAGACGTTGCCCATCACATCGGTGCGGACGTTGTCGCACCACGGCTGGATGCGCTCGCGCACGAGCTTCTGCACGTTGTGCTCGTAACCCGACGGGCTTGGCGTTTCGACGAGCTGTTTCAGGAAATTTTTGCTGTCTGTATTCATGAGGAAGGGAGATGTGTCGGCTAACTGCCGCGGGTCGTCGAGCGTCGTGTTTCATGAAGCGAGCGCTGTAGCCGCGTCGCTGCGTCGACGCGTCCACGCGAACGCATCCACCAAGACGCTCCCGCGAAACGCCGACGCAGCGGCGTTGCTACAGCGCTATCGCCCAGCGCGCTCGATGATGACCGTCGGCGGCAACGGCGATCGACCAGACTCGCCACCGTAGATCGTGAGCCCACCTGCGGGCGGCCTGTCTGCCGGCACCATGCAGTGCAAGTAAAGTACGTTCGAGCCGGTATTCGCGCTCACCTGCTGGAGCAGATCGCCCTCGATTGTCGCGTGTGTCAGGTAGCCATACCCGCCCCGGCCGTCCCCAAGGTAGCTCAGCGCGCCAGCCGCATCGTGCGGATGATTCGGCAGGATGCCGGTATAAATCCGCACGCCATTCAGCAACATCCGGAACGAAGTCGGATGCGCGAATGAATCGGTCTGCGGCGTGCCGTCGCGATGCGCGGACGCTTCGCATAACACGCGGATCTTCGACGCGTTGCGAATGTCGTCGGCACCGATCGGGAACTGATATTCGAAGAAGCCATACCCGTCGCCGTAGCACGAGCGATTGATCTCCGCTTCCGCAGCGTCGCTGCTGCCACCACTCCAGTCCGATGCCGTCCAGGTGTGGACCGGAGTCCGCAAGACCAGTCCGCGATCCGTTTCTTCGCGTTCGGCATAGCCGCCCTCGACGAAGAACTGCACGTAGTTACGAGCGACGAGTGCGCCATCCGGCGTGACTGCGCGCACCCAGAGCGTGCAAAGCATCGTCTCGTCTGGAACTTGAAATCGGATCCGCTCGGCGAGCTCCACTCGGTAGTGCGGGAATGCGATCCGGTTGCTCCCTTGCACGAGCCGGTCGTGCGCCCAGCCTAACGAGTCAATACCGCCGAGCGTCCAATAAAGCGTGATCTCTTCGCGCTTCCGCCGCGCGAAGTGCGACGAAAAGACGTCGATTTCGATCTGCTGCCCCGGTGCGCACTTCGTGATTGGCGGCGCGTCAATCGGCAACACGTCGCCCTGGTTAACGATCGTCGGGTCGTAGCCGAAGTGTTTCGGCGTCCGATCGTAGTTGAGGAATCCGTTTCGCTCCCACTCCACGTCGTGCAGCTCGGTGAAGATGTATGCCGAGAGCTTGCCGTGCCGTCGCAGCTCGTTGGTCAGGAACTTGAAGCTCCAGCTCACGTCGATGTCGCCGTCAAGCGCGCCGGGTCCACCGTACTCGCTGTTGATCAGCGGCTGCGAACCTTGCTCGAACCCTTGCACATAATTGAAGGGCGAACCGGCGTAGGTGTTCCGCACCACCTGCTCGAGATGCTCCCGCGCTTCGGTGTAGAACCGGGAGTAGAAGTGCCACGAGTTTACGTCCGTCCGAATGTGGCCGTAATGCTCCAGATGGTCGGCCGCGACGACGCTCATGTCTTCCACGATGCGCGTCGGATCTAACGCCTTGGCCACGCCCCACATCTCGTCCACCCAGGTGAACGAGAGCTCGTTGTTCAACTTCGTGCCTGGCGCACGATCCTCAGTCGGCGCCACCAGCGGCGGCTTGGGATTGATATGCTTGAGGATCTCGTCCTGCCCGCCGAAACCCCACGTCTCGTTGAAGAGGCACCAGCCGATGATCGACGGGTGGTTGAAATCACGCCGGATCGCTTCGCGCATCGTCGTCTCGTAATGGAGCCGGCCCTGCGGCGTGTCGCCGCCTTCACCGAAATTTGGGAAATCCGCGAGCAGCAGGATGCCGAGCGTATCCGCCCAATACAGGAGCAGTGGATCATCCACTTTCACATGGACCCGCAGTAGATCGAAGCCGCAGCGCTTCGCGTACGCGATATCGTCCTTCAGCACCTGCACGTCACCGGCAGTGTAAATGCCATCGGGGTAGAACGACTGGTAAAGCGCGCCGCGCAGATAAATTGCTTCCCCGTTGAACGAAAGAACGGAGGGAGAACCCGCGTCGTCGGCTGGTTTGGTCGAGATGCTGCGGACCCCAAAGTAGCCGTGCACTTCGTCGGCGATGTCGTCGCTTCGAAGCGCCAGTTTCAACTTGTAAAGCTGCGGCGAATTTGGGTCCCATACAATCGCCTCGCGCAGTGACACGGTGCCGAGTGCCTCCCCATCCTGCATCGGAAAGCTCGCGGAAAACCGCTCCCCATCCGGCGCCGTAATCTCGACGTCGCAGCTGGCACCGCCGTTCGCGTAGATCTTGAATGCCGCCTCGCTCGCCGCCAGGTCGGTGGTGATCTCGAACCGTTCCACGAAGGTGGCGGATCGAGGCTCGAGGAAGACCGTCTGCCAAATGCCGCTCACACTCGAGTACCAGCCCCACTGCTTGCCGACCGGTTGCTCGCGATTGTCCTGCAGATCCTCGACCCGGAAGACGATCGTCGCGATCCGGTCGAGACCGAGCCCTTCGGTGATGTCGAATTCGAACGGGATGTATCCACCGTCGTTGCGTCCGACGTGCCGCCCATTGCACCAGCAGTCGGTCGAGAAATCGGCAGCGCCGACGGTCAGAATCACACGCCTGGATTCCCAGTGTGCGTTGCGCGGCAGCTCGACGGTGCGGCGGTACCAACCGACTTCATAACGTTTCGCATCACGGTAGTTGAAGCGGTCGACTTCCAGCGGGTTGAGGTAAACTCGACGCGAGAAGTAGTTGTCGTTACCCGCGGCATCGGCTTCACCCCAGGCGGCGAGGGATTCCCAGCAGAATGGCACCGTGATCTGCTCGCCCCACGACGGGCCGCCGGGTACGAACCACTGCTGCTCCACACCGGCGCGCTCGGGATCAAACCGGAATTCCCAGGCGCCGTTGAGATTCAACCAATCGACGCCGTGGACGAAACCGCGCTGCCGGTCGGGCCGCGGATATTCAGCCCGTGGTAGGTAGGTGCCGATCGCCATCCGCATACGCATCGCGATGCATGAAGCAGACGCAAGAGATTTTGCCCTTCCCCGCGGCTCGGGTTCCCGGCGACTTCCAGACTTGCGGTCAGATTGGCTGCTACTTCACTCTGACCAGCAGCACGTGAGATCACGACCTCATTTCGCGACTTGTCTCGAGGCGCCGCCTTTCGGACACACGCTTCTCTCGAAGAACCGATGACTGCAGAGCTCCCGCGATCGGAGTACCCCCGGCCCCAACTGGTCCGGCGCGAGTGGTTGTGCTTGAACGGCACCTGGGAATTTGCGTTCGACGACGACGACGCCGGTTTAAAGAACAATTGGCAGGACGGCCGCTCGCTCGACGGGCGGATCACGGTGCCGTTCCCGTATCAGAGTGAGCTTTCCGGCATCGGCGACAAGACCGTGCACGAGGTGGTGTGGTACGCGCGCGACATCGAACCGAACCCGGAGTGGCGTTTCGACGCCCTGCTGCTCCATTTCGGCGCCGTCGATTATCGCACGACGGCGTGGATCAATGGCAGGCAGGTCGGAAGGAACAAGGGAGGGCACGTTCCGTTTTCATTCGATATCGCGCCTTACCTTCAACCCGGGGTGAATCGGCTCACGCTGCGCGTCGAGGACCGGCAGGATAGCTATCAGCCGCGCGGGAAACAATCTGCCTCCCGTTCCGGAGAGCCGGTGCGGATCTACTATTACTGCACCACTGGAATCTGGCAGCCGGTCTGGTTGGAACCGCTTTCCGCCATTCGCATCGAGTCGCTGCGACTGACTGGGTCGATTGACGGCGTCCTGGCGATGCGAGTCGCGCTGCATGCGCCGGCGGGAGCGTGGAGGATCGAAGCAGAAGCGTTCAACGGTTTCGAAAGTCAATCGCCCGTCGCGCAGGGGACACAAGAGACGTTCACCGCAACCGTGGAGCTGGAGCTGGCGATTCCGCAAGCAAAGCTCTGGTCGCCCGAGGCTCCGCACCTGTATCGGCTGCGGGTCCGGTTGTTCGAGGGAGAAACCTTGCTCGACACGGTGGAATCATACGCCGGCCTGCGGAGCGCCGAGGTACGGGGCGGACGGTTCATGCTCAATGGTCAGCCGACATATCTCGCGATGGTCTTGGACCAGGGCTACTGGCCGCAGAGCTACCTCGCTGCTCCTTCGGACGAAGCGCTGCGGGCGGATATCGAGTGGACGAAGCGCTTTGGTTTTAACGGCGCGCGCAAGCACCAGAAGATCGAAGATCCGCGCTGGCTCTACTGGTGCGACCGGCTCGGGCTCCTGGTCTGGGAAGAAATGCCAAACGCGATGTCATGGTCGCTCGACGCAGAGGAAGCGCTGCTCGCGGAGTGGGAGCGGGCGCTCGAGCGAGACTACAACCACCCGTGCATCGTGACGTGGGTGCCCGTGAACGAGAGCATGGGTTTCGCGGAACTCCGGCGGCATCATCCAGGGCAGCGCAACTTTCTCGAGCGGGTCGTGAAAGTGACCCGGCAGCACGACCCGTTCCGGCCGGTCGTGGACAACGATGGGTGGGAGCACACTGATCTGAGCGACCTCTGCACGGTGCATGACTACACCCAGCCGCCGGCCGCGATGGTGGCTCGTTATCGCGAGACTTTGGAGGGTGGGCCGTTGCCCGCGGTGAGCTGGTATCAAAAAAAGCATCCGCTCTATCTCCGAGGTGCGCGGCACCGCGGTCAGCCAGTGATCCTTAGTGAAGTCGGCGGCTTGTTGCTGATCCCGGAGGGGCCCTCGGGAAAAGCGCGAGATCGGCTCTACAGCTTCTACGGGACGTACGAGCAGCCGGCCGAGTTGCTGGAGCAGTATCGAGCGCTCATGGAAGCGATCGCATCCCTCCCGTTTGTCGCAGGTTTCTGCTACACGCAGCTGACGGATGTGGAACAGGAACTCAACGGCCTCCTTACGTTCCAGCGGCAGCCGCGGGTTGATCCGGAGCAAATCGCCCTTCTTCACCGGAACCTGCTGCAGACGGTTCGATGAGAGTCTGGAAGTGGCCGGACGACCATTCGCGCGCGAAGCTTTCGACGTTCGCGAGGAGCTCTTGTGCGTTCCAGCGCTGGCCTTCGTCCCACGCTCGTTCGAACCGGACGCCAAGCTTCTCACGCGCGACGCGCTCAGCCTCGATAATGTGATCGCGCTCGTGTTCCGGCTTTCGCCCCGTCCGAAGGCTTTCCGCCGCGCCCACCAGGTTCGCGGTTGCTTCCCACTCGCTTAATTTCGAGGCGACGACCGCCAGCCCTTCGAGGCATTCTGAGATCAGTTGCTTGCGGCCAATCGCCCAGTGCATCGAGAAACTCTGCGCGTAATACATCGCCGCTTCGGCGTACTCGTCTTGCGCCGTCTTAACGTCGCCGAGGCCTTTAAACGACCAGGCCATTCCCCAGACGTCGCTTTCCTCATCCTGGATGTAGAAGGCGCGGTTGAAGTAATCCTCAGCCGATCGGTACTCTTTCTCGAGGTAAGCGAGGTGCCCCAGATTGCTCCGGGTCAACGCCAGCCCCCAGCTTTCGTTGAGGCCGCGCCATAACTGTTCGCTCTCTTTATAATACGTTCTCGCTTCACCATACTGACGCTGCCCGACCAGAATGTTGCCGGCATCGTTAAGCGCGAGTGCGAGACCCCAGTGATCGTCCAGCTGACGGAAAATCGCGACACTTTCTTCGACCTCAGTCCGAGCCTGGTCGAGCTGATCATCCAGCTCGCGGCGCACCATCGCGAGGACCACCAGTGCAAAAGCAAGACCCCGCTGGCCGCTGACCGCACGCCAGTGACGGGCGCTCGCCGTCAGTTGTTGCCTTGCGTGCAAATAGTCGCCCTGGAGAAACGCCAATCCGCCGTCGCCGTAAAGCAGCCGTGCCTGATCCTCGCTTTGCTCTGCCGCCTCTGGCCGGCGCAGAAAACTCTCCAGCATCTGCCGCCCTTCCCCGAAGTGTCCCTTAAGGTTCCAGAACCAGAATAAATTCCCCGCAATCCCCAGCCCGGTCTGCACATCGACGTCGCCGCGCAGGCTTCGCAACAGGACCGCTCGCAGATTGCCATACTCCGCTTCGAGGGCGGTAAACCACTCTTTCCGCTCTGCGCTCGTCAGATGAGGTGCTCCCTCTTTCACCAATCCCCGGAAGTACTCTGCGTGTTCGCGTCGCAATCGCGATGCTTCTTCATGCGCTTCGAGTTTCTGCAGGCCGTAATCCTGCAGGAGCCAAAGCATCTGGTAGCGATCTCCCTCAAATCGCAACAGGCTCTTCTTCACGAGTTCCCCCAGCACCCCGATGTCTGGCAGTGTCTTTCGCTGCGCCATCTCAAACACGCGCGTCGCGCTATCCAGCGTAAAGCCGCCACTGAACATTGCTAACCCGCGGAAGACTTCCTGTTCGACAGCCGTCAGGGAGGTGTAACGAAGGTCCAGCGCATGCTCCACCTTTTCGGCATTTGGGAGGGTGCGCCATTTTTGCCGCTCCAGGGTTTGCACGACATCGCGCGGCCTGCTGGTAGCGACCACGCTGGCCACCATTTCAATGACCAGCGGCAGTCCGTTCGTAAATTCACACACTCTGACGATATCGGCGGCAGTGTCTGGCTGGATCTCGAAAGGAGGTCGCACTGCCTTGGCACGTTTTGTTAGCAGCTCGACGGAAGGAATGGTGCTTAGCGTCTCCAGGTTTGCCGCCTCGTTCGCGCTCGGTAGCGGCAACGGCAAAACGCGCAGAAGACCCTCCTGTTCGCGCGCGCGAAGCTCTTCCGCCCTGCCGCTGAGCAGCTCCTGAGTGGTGATCAGAAACTTGATCCCAGGGCAACTGGTTAGAAGCTGGACGATGAAAGCAGCGCCTGAGATGACGAGCTCGAAATTGTCCAGCACCAGCAGAAGACGCTGGTTCTTCAGTGCGTCAGCGAGCGGTAATGCGACCAGGCCGCCGCCGAAGTTGGCATAAGATGTTGCGTCGGCAATTGCGTTTACCACCAGGTCCCAGCCGGACGTCGTGCTCAAAACGTCGCGTCCTTTGATCGTCTTGAAATCGAGGTGAAAAACGCCGGACGAAAAGTGGTGCAGCTCCCTTTGCGCCAGCATCTGCGCCACGACAAACAACGCGAGGGTGCTCTTGCCTACGCCGCCGTCGCCCAGGAGGGTGACTAATCGAACACCAGCACGTGCGTCGCTTAGCAGGTCGCGCAGCGCATCGATGTCATCCGCGCGTCCGACCGGCTTTTCGGGTACTTCGTTGGTAGCGGTAAGGAGGTTTGTCGGCGGACTGCTGGGCGGCGTGGGTGCCCGGGCGACGATGACCGGCTCCGGCGGGGGCGGCGCGGTCTTCGCCTTTGCCTCACGCTTCGCTGCGCGCGACCGATTCAGGATCACAGGGAGGAGATCTGAGCCTTCTTGGCCGCGCACCGTCAGGTCAGGATCTCGATCGAACTGCCGCCCGTGATCGCGCTTCGGCAAAGCCTGGCGGCCGAAGATCTGAAGCGTGCCGGTATCCCCTTCCACCTTAAGCTGCACGAGAGAATAGCCGTGTAGACGCTCCGCTGCGCTTCCTTCCCAGCTGTCCATGCCAAAGAGGGAACATCCCTGAAGCCGCCGCCGCGCCCTTGCGCTGCCGCCTTCGATATTGCTCGTCACGCGCGCCGCGTGCATGTGGCCAAAGAGGTGGAGCGCAAACAGCTCCGGAGGGTGATGGATGAGGCCGTTGAGATGTTCCTGTGCCTCCTTCGTTAGCCAGTCGACAGGATGATGCGTAAGCAACACCGAGACATCATGCTGGTCGACCCAGTCCGGACCATGACCTCCGCACGCCGCGTGAAACTGCCGCGCATGCACCGCGAGCTGTCCTGTCATGTCGCCCGCCTGCAGTTGTAAAAAGGTGCTGTTGAGCCCGACGACGCCGAGCTTCAGGCCATCCTTCTCCACCGTCGCTGAAAAGTCACCCGGCAGGAAGCCAGGGTTGAACTCGCTCGGTCTCTGACGGGCCGGGATGCCCTTCCTCGTCTTCCCGAGCCACCACTCCTCATAGTTGGCGAAAGCTTTTGTGACCAGCTGTCGGTACTCGGAATCAGGAGTCTCCCAGAATGCATGCTGCACCACCGGCTTGCCCCAAAGACTTACCAGGGCGAGCAGAGCCGCCTCATCTTCTCGCGGGCGCACGAGATCGTGATTACCGGGTACAGCCAGAAACTTTGGGTCATAGCCAAAGTGGTTAAACTTGGACCAGAACTTCTCCAGAAGCCGATCGACTTCTTCATACTCATTCGGAGCGCCGCGTTGGACGAGGTCGCCCGTGAAGAGCACCAGATCGAGCGGACCGAAGTTGTTCGTGAGGTATTCGATGTCATTAAAGAAGTCCCTCTCGATCGTAGGCCAGAAATCTCTCGCGCCACGCATCCCCAAATGCATGTCGGTCAAGTGCAGGCAGTTGATCTGTATCATCGCCGACGGCGAGATTACATACCCCGCCAGCGCGCAATCAATTCCTAATGTAAGACTCTATCGCCTACAGAGGCGCCTCTGAGGTAGCGGGTCGCATTCGAGTCAGCGACAAGTCACCCTGCTTCAGTCCCAAGAAACAGCCGCGCCATCCGCGATGCGGCAGACAAACACCCTCGGCGCATGCCCGCTCTCTCGTCCGTACCCGCGGTGCAATTCGGCGATGACCGCGTCTGCCTGCGCTGCCTCGACCAGCGATACAGTGCCGCCACCAAACCCCCCGCCTGTAAGCCGCGAGCCGAGCACGCCCGGAAGCGACCGCGCGATCGACGTTAGGCAATCCAGTTCTGGCGTGCTGTTCTCGAAGTTTGTGCGCGAGCTTTCGTGCGACGCGTTCATCAATTCGCCGATCGCCACCGCGTTGTCGGTCTGCAGCGCCTCGATCGCGCGCCAGACGCGGTCCATCTCGCCGACGACGTGCAACGCGCGCCGGAACAGAACTGCATCGAGCGATGAGCGCGCAGCGTCGAGGTGATCGAGGGTTGCTTCACGTAGCGTCGCAACTCCAAGGGCGCTTGCGGCCGCCGCGCATTCCTCACGGCGGGTGTTGTATTTGCTCTGCACGAGGTTGTGTTTCACGCCGGAATCCGCAATCACGAGCGCGAACTCCGCGGGAAACGCAATGGTCCGGATCTCCTCCGTTTGGCAATCCAGATACACGAGGTGATTCGCGCGTCCGAAGACGGACGTGACCTGGTCGAGCAGCCCTGATTTCACGCCGACAAATTCGTTCTCGGCGCGCTGGCAAAGCTTCGCCACCTCGAGCGGCTCGAGGCGAAGGCCGTGCAGTTTCATCAGAAAACCAGCCGTCGCGACTTCCAGCGCCGCCGAGCTCGAGAGCCCCGCGCCCGCCGGAACGTCGCCGGAAATTTCCGCATCGAAGCCGCGGATGTCGTATCCCGCAGCGCGGAACTGCTGCACCACGCCGAGCGGATAATTCGCCCAGCGCTGCTGCGTTTGCGGCCGCAGATCCCCGAGGCTGATCTCGAAGCGACCGTTCGATTTCAGCGCGATCATGTCGTCATCACGCGCCGCGCCGCGCACCGTCAGCCCGCGATCGATCGCGGCTGCGAGCACCACCCCCTGGTTGTAATCAGTGTGATTCCCGAGCAATTCGACGCGACCGGGCGCATAGGCGGAGGCAGAAGGCACGCGGCACAATCTCACAGATTTCGCGCGCCGGAACGCTACATTCCGCCGGTGGAGAAGCCCGCGATTCCGATCACGCAAAAGCTGCTCGCCGGCGCCGGCGGCTGGTCCGCGATGAAGATGGCGAAGCAATTGCAGGAGGCCGGGCGCGTCACCGATGTTTCCTATAGCCCGCCGCTGCTCTCCGGAACCGTGCGCGAGGGAAATCGCAACCTTCGCTCCGGCTTGCGCATCAAGACTGAATCCGACATCGAGAACCTCTGCACCTGCCGTGAAGCGCGCGAGTGGGGAAAGATCTGCGCGCACGCGCTCGCGGTCGGCCTGCAACATCTCACGCCGGCGGCCGCTCCATCGCCTGTGCTTCCGAAGAGCGAGCCCGCGCCAACTGTGGCGGGCCCGAAGTTTATCGAGGTGGGCGCCACGGCCGCATCGACACCGCTGGCGTTGCATTTCATCCTCCCGCCAAACTTCGACTCCGCATGGGCGAAGCATCAGATCATGCTCGTAACGGAAGTGGAGCTCCGCGGCAGGCGCGCGACTCCGACCGCGCTGTTGCCTAACGAGACCTACGCGTGCGATGCGTTCGATCTCGCCGCCGTCGACGCACTGCAGCAGCTCACACCGATACGGATGCTCTCGCGCGAAGAGTTCCTGCGGTTGCTCCGCTCGCTCATTGGCCATCCGCGCGTGACGTTTGGGAGATCGGAGCATGTCGCGATTTCGTCTGAGATCGCGAGGCCGCGCGTATCGTTAGCGTATGACGCCAACGGAAGCGTCACACTTCGCCTGCGGGCGAAAGGCGACGAGCAGCTGCTCGCGGCAGCGGAAGAAATGTGGTCGCGGAGCGGGAACCGCTTTCAGCCAATCGCCGAACGCGTACCTGCAGAACTGCTGCCGCTTGCGAGCGATCCGCTGACGTTTCGTGGCGAGCGGGCACAGCGGTTTCTCGCGTTCGAATCGCCGCGCTTGTGCCAGTGGTTCGAGGTCGAAATCGAAGGTCACCGTCCGCTGCCGGAGGTGCGCACCGCTACGCCGAAATTCGTCCTGCACGTCGAAGGTTCGATGCGCGAGCTGCGTGCCGATCTGCGCGCGCGATATGGCGACACTGCGAAATCGCTCTTCGACAACGCAGATCTGTTTGTGCGTGACGCAGGCGCGCTGGTCCTCCGCAATGCCGCTGCCGAGGAAGCCGCACTTCAGCGCCTGGAGCAATTTGGTTTCGCACGACGCGGCGACCGGCTCGTGCTGACGAAGGAAAACCTGATCGTGCGCTTCTTCGCTTTTGAATATCCGCGCCTCAGAAACGAATGGCAGGTGCAGATCTCCGCCGCCGCGGCCAAAACGGCGAGCGAGCTCCAGCCGCTCGCACCGAAGCTCGAAGTAGTCGGTTCCGGTGAAGACTGGTTCGAGCTGCGCTACTCGCTTGCGACACCAGACGGCCAAACCTTTTCCGCAGCAGAGCTGCAGCGGCTGCTGCGCTCCGGGCAGAGCCAGACGCGTTTGCGTAATGGACGCACGGCAGTCTTCGACACCGATGCGATCGCTGATTTCGAGGAAGTCCTGCGCGATGTCGATCCGCGGCAGGTGCAGCCTGGTAATTACCGAATCAAGCGCGCGCACGCTGGCTATGTGGCCGCGACCGCGGAGGAGATTGTAGGGGAAGCTGTCAGCTTCCCGAGTTTGTTATCACGGGAAGCTGACAGCTTCCCCTACAGTTTTCCCCACCTGCGCGATTATCAATCGCAGGGGGTTGCCTGGCTCTGGCGGCTGGCGCGGAACAATGTCGGCGGAATCCTGGCGGACGAGATGGGCCTTGGAAAAACGGTGCAGACGCTGGCGTTCCTCTCAGCAAACCGTGCCGCTGGTCCAGCGTTGATCGTCTGCCCGACTTCGCTTCTCACGAATTGGCGCAACGAAACGCAACGCTTCACACCCGAGCTGCGCGTTCTCACGCTTGATGGTCCGGAACGTCACGCGCGCTTCGCGGAAGTCCCGCGCTTCGACCTCGTGCTAACCAGCTACGCGCTACTCCAACGCGACAGCGAGAATTATCGCGACATCGAGTTCTCGACGGTCGTGCTCGATGAAGCCCAACACATCAAGAATCCGGATACGCAAAACGCGCAGGCGGCGTTTTCGTTGCGCGCGCCGCATCGGTTCGCGCTCACCGGGACGCCGATCGAGAATTCGGTCCGCGATCTTTGGTCGATCATGAACTTTGCGCTGCCGGGTTATCTCGGCAGTCGCGCGGAGTTTCGCGAACACTACGAGCTGCCGTTATCGCGCGGGCCAGCGCCGGATGTGCAGCGTCGTCTCGCGCGCCGGATGCGGCCGTTCCTGCTGCGGCGGAAGAAGGCCGATGTCGCGAAAGAACTGCCGGAGAAGCTCGAGCATCAGGTCGTTTGTGATCTGACGGCGCCGCAGCGCGCGGCGTATGACGGCTTGTTGCGCGAGGTGCAATCGGGCGTCGCCGCGGAGCGGGGGGATGCGGGCGCGGCGCGGATGAAGATGCTGCTCGGATTGCTGCGCCTCCGGCAGGTTTGTTGTGATCTGCGTTTGTTAGGCGCGGAGGCAAAGGCGGAGGATAATGATTCCGCGAAGCTGGCGTTGCTCGATGAACTCCTCGATGAGGCGATCGACGGCGGGCACCGCGTCCTTCTCTTCAGCCAGTTCGTCTCGATGCTCGCGCTGATCCGCGAACGCCTCGCCGCGAAGGCGGTGCGGTTCTCGTATCTCGATGGCTCGACGAAGGAACGTCAGGCGGTCGTCGATCAATTCCAGAACGACGATGGTATTCCTGTGTTCCTGATGAGTCTGAAGGCGGGTGGCGTTGGGCTCAATCTTTCGGCTGCGGATACCGTTATTCACTTCGATCCGTGGTGGAATTATGCCGCGGAAGCTCAGGCGACGGATCGCGCGCACCGGATCGGCCAGACGCGTGTCGTCACCGCCTACAAGTTGATCGCGCGCGACACCGTGGAAGAGAAAATCGTGAAGCTCCAGGCGCGGAAACGGAGCGCGAGTCAAGGCGTGATCGGCAGCGAAGAACCGTTGATGAGCGGCCTAACGACGGCGGAGCTCGAGGAGCTGCTGAGCTGATTCAAACTAGACAGGATTTACAGGATTCAGAGGATTAACGGGATTAGCTTGAGGCGGGCACCCTTTGCGTCTTCAAGCACTCGGCGGGGTGCGAACAGACTTTCCTGCGCTTAAACGCAATCCTGTTAATCCAATAATCCTGTCAATCTGTCTAGTTCGTTAGACTCAGCTACTTGTCCTTCACGTCCGCGTCCTGCTGGACCTTGTCGAGGTCGACGTCGTCGTTGCTCAGGCGCCCTTCGAATGCTTTGACGAATGCGTTGCGGAAGACGTTGAAGATCGTGTCCATCACGGCCGGGGACGGATCGTCGAAGCTGCCGGAGATCGGCACCTTGCTGCCGAAGCGATCCTTTGGGTGATTGCGGATGATGCGCGTAAGCCCGCCGACGATTCCCTGCCAAACGAAGTCGATCGGGCTCTCGGTATCCTCCGATGGATCGAAGATTGCCATGTTGTCAAAGACGGGCTCGACATAGCCGCGGAAGTTTCCCTGCTTCGAATTCATCTCCGTCGCGAGGCGGAGGGTGCCTTTCTCGAAGGTGATCCGCGCATAGGCTTTCGCGAAATCGTTCAACGCGACGAGCGGGATGCCATCGACTTCGCTCTTCAGCGCGAAGGTTGGCTTCGCGGCGTAGGGATCAAGATTGATCTCCGCCTTGAAGTTCCCCTGCCGCAACGGCCGCCCTTTCATCTCGATGTTGGCGTTCAATGTCTCGGAGAGCTTGCGGCTGTTCGTCAGGTTCGTGGCGACGATATCGAGGCGGTCGAGCACCACATCGACGTCCGGCTGCTTGCTGTAGTCGCGGTAGTGGATTTCGCCTTCATTGGCGGTGAAGCGGTTGATTTTGAGCGGGAACAGATCGCGCACCTTTTGCGTCCAGGGCTCGTCCAGCGGCGCCTGCTTGCCGGCTTTGCTCGGTGCATTGACGAGGTTGATCTTCGGCCGCTCGAAGTTGATTTCGCCGACGAGCGCGCCGTTGAACAGCGCCTTCCACTCGACGGAGAGATCGATCGTCGGCGCGGAGAAGAACGGCACCGGCACGTTGCCGGAGGTCTTCTTGATGTCGACTCCGTGGATAGAATAGGCGCCGCGCCAGAGGTGAATATCGACGTCAGTGACATGACCGCGGTAACCCTCGATTTCGGAGAGTTTGCGGTTCACGTAATCGCGGACCCAGCCGGGCAACATCGCGCGTGCGACGATGAGCGCGACGGCCAGAATGACGACAATCCAAAGCAGTTTGCTGCGGTAAAGTGCTTTCATCTGTAAACAAGAATGACGGCCGCAAAGCCGTCGTCCTTGAGAACGCGCGTGCGGGCGCTGATGGCCGTGTCTGGCGCGGCGTGCGGACGTTTCGCGCCGGTGTTTACGCCGACAGAGCGGCGTCGCTACAACGCTCAGCTGCTGCGCTTCGATTTGGAGGATGCCGCTGGAGAGGGTGAGGGCTTCGGCCTCGGAGATGGTGACGGGGATGCTTTCGGCGTCGGCGTGGCGCTCGCTTTCGGTGACGCGGTGGCTGCCGGTGACGTGGCGGGTGATGGCGACGGCGAGGCGCTCGCGCTCGGCAGCGGGAACGCGAACGTCGGTGCCGGTGAAGCTCCGGGCGAGCCGCTCGGCGATGTGGACGCAGACGGCGATTCGCCGGGGGATGGGGTGGGAGTCGGAGTCGGGCTGGGTGTGGGTGTCGGCGGCGGGGGGATGATGTTCTCCCACTTGTGCAGCGGCACACCGGCACCACCGATCTCGTTCACGAGCGCTTCACACCGCTGGTGAATTTTCTCCAGATCCGGCGGACCCCACGGCGTGTCGGCTGTGCCGGGAAAGATGAGATAAGTCACCTTCAGGTCGCTCACCGGGCGGTTCATCGGATTCGACGACCCGCTGATCTCCTTCGCGATGCGTAGTGACGCTTCTCCGGCTTTATCGGCCGGGCCGACGTCGCCCACGATGGCCGGGTAAATCGATTCGCCGTGAATCACCACCGCGTAATCGCCGACTTTCGCGCCTTCTGTTTTGCTGAAACCGCCGGGAATCACGATAAACGGATCGGTGGCGCCGATTAGAAAGCTGAACCGCTTCAGCTGGTCGATCCCGTCGCGTGATTGCGCGATGCCGCCTTTCAGCTCGGCTTTGCGAGCGGCGCTCGTCGTCTTCAATGCGGCCTCCGCTTCGTAGGTTTTGATCCGCTCCTCCAGCATGCCGAGATAGGCGCTCGGGTTAGTGGTCCGCTTTGGCCAGCGATAGCTCGTGTACGGCTGAAAGAACGGCGACGTGCCGCTGCCCGCCGGCAGTCGATCGGAATCGGACCCGTCGGCGTCGACATCCATCTCGGATTGAATCAGCACCGCTTTGCGCTGCGTCTCGGGATGCTTCAGCTGGAGGATCGTCTGGCAGTCGTAGAAATTGTGTCGCGAGAGCAGTTGATCGAGCCGCGTGAGATTCGCGCGGATGCGTCGGAGCTTCGTCTCGTAGAGCTCGGTGAAAAACGGCGAAACCGAATCCGGGCCGATCATCGCAGCGAGCCCGGGTAGCAAGCGCGGCAACTCGGGACTGACCTGCGCCAGCTCTTCGATTGTCTTGTTAGGCGTGGGGACACGCAGCCGCAGCTTGAGGTCGAGGACGTAGCTCTGTGGATCGGCGCGTTCATCCGCAGCGGCGCCTCCGGGAGTCGGCTCGACGGTGGTGTTCACCGTGATCCCGCTGAAGAGGCGTGCCGTCTCGAGCTTGCCGCCGATCACCGGCGCTCGCGTCGCGGTCGGCTGCGGAGTCGGTGTTGGGTCCGCCTTCCGCACCGGCGAAACGGCCGCGCGCTGGAGATTTAACCGCCAGCGTTCAAGCGACACCCACCGCAGGATGATCGCGGTCAGGACGCCGCAGAGCAGCAGCAGGAAAAGCCAGCGAAGCGTCCTGAGACGGAATCTGCGCACGCGCCGTTACTTCTTCATCCAGGCGACGATCGCCATGATGATTCCGATAACGCTGAGGATGGACATCATGCCCGCGGGCATAAACTCGCCGCTCTTGATAAATGCGGGGACGAAGCGACCGGCCAGGAGGATGGAGACGACGGCGGCGAGCGCGAGGCCGGCGACGGGGTTGTTCCCCATCAGGAACGCGGCGACCAGAAGCAAAATGCCCGAGACCGAACCGGCGATGATCGAAGCCATGCTGCCGGCGCGCACATAGCCCATGACGCCGCCGATGATCGTGAGCAGGCCGAAGACGATGAAGTAGATTTTAGCTGGTCCGATCATAGTGGTGCATCCGTAAGCCAAACGGTGGAGGATGTCGAGCGGAGGCGTGAGCTGCGCGGCGGGCGAGCAGTTTGCGATTACAATTGCGAGCGGAAGGGGATCGTCAGCCGTTCGGTGATCCGTTCCCAGAGAGAACGGTTCTTGAATTCCTCGAAGGTGTACTCGCGCGAAACCGCGAGATCTCTCTCGAACGTTTCGTCCATCACGCGTCCGAATCCCTCGTCATAGATCACGACATCGATCTCTTCGTTAATCTCGGAAGAGCGCGGGTCGAGATTCGAGGAGCCGACCATTGAGAAGAGGCTGTCGACCACCATCGTCTTCGAATGGATCATCGTCGGCTGGTACTCGTAGATCTTCACGCCGCCTTCCAGCATGCGACCGTACGCCGTGCGGCCGGCCGATTGCGTGAGCGGCTGGTCATTGTGCGGTCCCGGTAACAGGAGCCGCACGTCGACCCCGCGACGCACCGCGTCGATGAGCAGACTGACCTGGTCTTCCGTCGGCGTGCAATATGGATTCGTGATCCAGATGCGCTTCGTCGCGGAGGCGAAGCTCACCGCCTGCACCATCGGCACCGGCGCGCTCGAGAACGACCGCGACTCGACCACTTGCGCCTGCAAATTTCCCGCGGGCGCGAGCGGCGGAAATTGCCCCGCGCCCGTCAGCACCTCGCCGTAGGTCTTCACCCAGTGGCTCTGGAACGCCGCCTGCAGTGCGTTCACGATCGGCCCCTCGAGTCGCGCGTGGGTTTCGCGCCAATGGTCCTTATCCTGCGCGTTCCCGCTCCATTTGTCGGCAAACGCCGCGCCGCCGGTGAAAGCTACGACCCCGTCGACCACGAGGATGCGCCGGTGTGAGCGGCGATTCGTGCGGTCCATCCGCCACGACTGCACCGGGTGGTAGTAGGCGAACTTCACCCCCGCATCCGTCATCATCCGCACATCGGAGTTATCCAGCGACCAGCCGGAGCCGATCCCATCCAGCAGCACGCGCACTTCGATACCAGCCCGTGCCCGCTCGATGAACGCATCGCGGAACTGATGCCCCACGCCATCTGATTTCATGATGTAAGCCTGGAAATTCACCGTCTGCCGGGCCGAGCGGATCGCCTCCAGCATTGCGGGGAAAAACTGGTCGCCGTTCTGCAGCAGATCGATCTTGTTGCCGCCGATCGGCACCGGATTGCTGAGCGCCAGCGCCGAGCCGAAGAACTCCGGCGAACTCACCGGAAAGCTGTGCCGTATCCGATATTCCAGCGCATCGCGCCGGATAAAGAAGAGGCAGAAGATCAGCACCACGGCGAGAAACGCCAGCGTCGCCGAAATCCACTCGCCGATCGTGAACTTCCCTTTCCGCTCGCCTAGCCAACCAGAAGCTCCGCGCCGCTTTGTCTCAGTACTCGCCATGCGAAGTGATTCGTTTTCTGGCTGCTGTGCGACCGGATGCGACCCTCCGGCCGTACGCATCTGAGTTTCAGATCGGGCACGTACCCTGCTGTATGAAAATTATAGCAATGTCTCTCGTCTTCTCATCCATACCACCGGGTCGTCGGCCAGGCATACTAAAGCGGGCCGCCTTCACCCTTGCAGAAATCGTCATCGCCCTCGCAGTGCTCGGCACGATGTCCGGAGGCGCATACGTCGGTTTTGCCGCCGTCAATTCTTACGCCATCACGTCCCGGCTCTACAGCGAAGCGCAGGCGGTGGCTCAGAACCAGATCGACCTCATCCTCTCGCGCGGACCGTTCAACATCACCAGTGATCCAAATCGGGTGCCAATCGAGCTTATGACAACGGCAGAGCTTAATCAGCTTGCGAACACGGTCACGTTTCCGACCACACCTCCGACGTCCGCACCATTAGTAACGAACCCGTACTACCCGTACTACCCCTATTACCGCACTGGTAACCACCAACCGATTCTGAAAGAGGGCTTCATTTATACGGATCCCGTCAACGGCAACATCATTGTCCGCGGCACGGTGAAGACCGAGATCTCGACCATCGTTAACTCCGGTAACACCCCGCTTTCCATGACATACGGTGGCATCGCCTCACCTCTGAACGTGCGGCAGGCGAAAGTTACCGTCAGCTACAAGTTCCGGAACACCAACTACAACGTCGTGTTGAACACAATCCGCGCTGCCGACCAATGAGAAAACTTAAATTAACGAGAACTTGTCGGGAGGGTTTCACGCTCGCCGAGATGGGCATGTCGGTCGGAGTTCTGGGACTCCTCGGCCTCGTCTTTTTCCAGGTGCTGAACTCAGGCATGATTCTTTTCGCCAAGAACACAGCTGTTAACGCTGGTCACGAAGAAGGCCGCCAGGGCATCAACCGCCTGACCCGCGACATTCACGCTGCGATCTCCGTCCCGGAGCTTCGCGCGGCGCCGGCGTCATTCACAGGAACCTGGGTCGCCCCGGTGGTTGATTCAGCTCCGGTCAACGGCATTCCTCCCACCGCAGCCGGCGTCTCGTTTCAAAACATCGCCGGCGGTCCGAACTACGTCTGGAAAGACCCGGGCAACGCGAATCTGATCATGATCCGCGATGACAAGAATACCGCGGTCGAGGGGATGCGACTGATCATTCCGTTTTTCGGATTGGAAGAAGACATCACCAAGGTTACCGCCTCGGGTTCAGCCAATCATCGAAACATTTTTATCAAGGCGGATCAGACAACGCCCGAGATCACGGCGCCCGACATCGGCGGCAGCTATTGCATCACCTACTACACGGATCGCGTGATGTACCTCGTGCAAGGTGGCAACTACATCGCCGATCCGCAGGGGCCGTTTATCCTCTCCGGCGGGAACTACATCCCATACACCAGCGGCACCATGCAGCGTTACCGTTACGAGAACGGAGAGCTGCATTTGTACAAGCAGCGTTATGCCGGAAGCAGTGTCTACTGGCAGAGCCAGGGCGTGGTCGCCCGCTTCATCAGCAGCCCGAAGCCATTCTTCATCCCGCTGAACAGCCTCGGCGGTTTAAACAACAAGTATGTAGGCGTGAAGCTCACCGCCCGGGATCCCAGCACGAGCAACCGGAACTATATCTCTACCGCGACCCTGCTCGACACCCAGATCGATTACCGATCGCGGATTGCTCTCTACCAATGAACATGAAACCAGCGTCATCGCAGAAGGAGCGCGGCAGCACGCTCGTGGTCACAATCGCGGTCGTCGCGACTATCCTTACGTTATTAGGGGCAGCCGTTGGGTACACTCAGCACGTCTCCCGCATGTCCGATCGCAGTCGCAAGATCGCCCAGGCGATGGAGGTGGGCGACGGCCACCTGGAGTTTCTCTTTACGCATTGGCGAAACATCTCTCGCGCGCCCGGGCTGCGCTACACCTTGAAGCAACCCGCGACGAACTTCTTCTTCACCACGCCGGATTACAATCCCGGGCCCGCGCCGACGCCGTGGACAACGAACCCTCCCTATCCCAATCCGTGGCCCGGTGTTCCAGCGCCGATTCCGCGCCCCAGCGTCTCTCTCTTTCCCGATGTACCAAATTACCAGGTAACAGAGTACCGGATTCAGGCGGTCACTCCGATGATCGATCTCGACGCCACCGGCAAAAGCACCCTGGGCGTCACGGAATGGCCACCGCCCGCGTACGGTCCGAACCAACACCAGTATAGCTATTTCTACCTCGCATCCGTGGACGTGACCATTCCGGCGCTCAACGGGAACGTGACGGCAAAGGTTCGTCGAGTTTTCGAGAAGAAGTATGACAACCCATGGACGTTTGCCGTCTTCTACAATGATGACCTCGAGATGCACCCGGAAGATCCGCTGATCATTGACGGACCAGTCCATACGAATTCGAGTCTCTACGTTAGCACGAGCAACCTTATTGTGCAGGACAGTTCAAACGCGGTGCGTCCTCCCAGCAAGGTCTCGTATGCCGCCGAGTACCTGAATGGCTTTTCACCCAAGGATACAAGTTCCCGCACCACCGGAATTTCGAAGCCGACGTTTCCACCGAAGCTACCGCCCGCTCAGGACTCGCCCTATCTTCCCTTTTCCTGGAACTTAAAACTGACCAACGAGGATGGCTCAGTCAACAATGACAGCTACCATGAGTTAATCGAGCGTCCCCACGCCTCCACAGCCGATCCGCTCGCAGAAGTTCGCTTTTACCACCAGGCAGGCATCAAAGTCCTGATCGATGGGAGCAACAACGTGAGAGTTTTCAACGCTTCCAACACAGAGTGCTTCAGTAACAGCAGTGGCAATGACAAAAGGATCTATGACCTGATGGTGACCTCCGTGTATACCAACCGAACAGTGTACGACTACCGTGAGGGCGGCCCTGTCCGTGTCGCCGATCTCGATATCAACAAGCTCACGGTTGCAATCGACAACGCAACGATCGTCGGTTTTAACGGCGTGATCTACATTTCCGATACGAGCGCAGTCGTCCATAGCAATCCATCAAATGTCGTGCGACGGGGCATCCGGCTGATCAATGGCTGGGCGTTGCCGCAAGGCAAAGCCTTTAACAATGCCGGCAATACCAATGCCTCAGGACTCACGATCGTCTCGGAGAATCCTGTGTACATTAAAGGAAATTATAACACAGGCGGTACGAGTCTCGGTACGTCGAATCCGCCATCGAACACCAACCCGACGTCGAGTCCGGTGGTGGGAACCTACGGTCGCAAACAGGCCGCCGTGATCGCCGATGCCGTTACGGTTCTTTCAAACAACTGGCAGGACTCCTACAATTCCGGCACCAACCGCCCTTCACGTCCCGCAGTCAGTACTACGATTAACTGCGCCCTCGTGGCGGGAATCGTGCCGAGCGCCAACGGAGAGTACAGCGGCGGCGTCGAAAACTTCATCCGGCTGCTTGAGGACTGGAACAGTAACAGCCGAACCTTCTGCTACTGGGGCTCAATGGTTCAGCTCTACACAAGTGTGCAGGCGAACGCACCCTGGCGCGGTTCCGGAAGCATCTACAAGTCGCCGGTGAACAGCCGCTACTACTGGGATAGCGACTTCGGCAAAGATCCGAGCGATGGTAAACCTTACTACGGCTCGCCTCCGGGGAAGCTTCAGATCGCCGCTTATCTGCAGCAACAGCGCTGGTATCAGGTTTACTAACTTAGCAGATGTTCATGATGCGTCTCCTTCGCCCGCGCCTTTTTGCCTTCGCCGTTTCGGCAGGATGCCTCCTCGTACTGCTATCACCAACTGCGCTTGCTCACGACGGCTGCGTCGCTGCTCCTAACCTGACTGCGACGGCCGAGGAATACTCCAGCTCAGGGATTCTCTACAAGCGGCTCTTGTTCAAAGACGAGAGGCGCCGCGGCGAGATGGAACTGCCGAACGGTTGGACGCACCGGAATGTCGCGCCTACGCAGCTGCATCTTATTCCTGCGGGAGCTCGCTTTGCGGAGGTGGTCATCACCACCCTTCCGCTCCCGAAGGCCGCGCCGACCGACAAATCACCAACAAACAGGCTCGAGCAGCAGGCGCTCGCCTCGGTGCCTCCCACCAGCCTCGATGTCAGTATCATACGAGCGGGACAAGGTTCCGACGTTCCGGCTGGCGATAGCTCCGAGGTTGTCGTGTCATATAAAGCGTTAGGTTACAGGTTTCACCGGAGCATCGCCGTGGTGAACGCGCCCGATCATCAGATGGTGATTCAACTCACTGCGACCGAGGCAGATTTCGACGCACTCACCGCAAAATTGCGGCGCGCGTTGCAGTCGTGGCACTGGGAGCCACTGGAAGCGCCGGTCGCGACGCAGCCTGAGTCCGCGCCGTCGACCGAACAGCCGGTCAGCTAGAACTTAAACGCGACGCCGCCGTAGAAATTCCGGCGCGCCGCCGGGTCGATGCCGGTGTTGGTGATCCGCGCGTAGTAATCCTCGTCGAACAGGTTGTTGATGCCGGCGTTCAGCGTCACGACCTCCTTGTAGACCTTCCATTCCGCGGTCAAATCCCAGACGGTGTGCGCGGGCACGTAGCGCTCTGCGGTGTTCGCATCATCTGCGTAGCTATCGCCGACGAACGTGCCGAGGAACGCCACCTTCAGCCGATCCTGATAGCGATAGATCAAGCCGCCGCGCACCAGGTAATCAGGTGCAAACCGCGGCGTCTGGCCTTCCAGCGGTCCGCTGACAAACTCCGCGTCGAGCAGGGTCACGTTCCCATAGAGACTGAGCGAGCCGTAGTGGTTAAAGAGCTCCGGCGGAGGCGCTTTCCCATCCTCAGCGGGCGGCAAGCGCCGCGCCGCGAGCCCGTCGCCCATCCCGATCAGGTCCAGCTCGCCCGCTGCTTCGATTCCGAAATGCCGCGCGTGCCCGACGTTCGCCAGCGTGCTGAAGCCGCCCGGCAGCGCAATCGTGCCGATTTGATCATCGAAGTCGAGCAGGAAAGCGCTCACGTCCCATGAGAGCCACCAGGCGGGATCGCCGCGAAAGCCGAGATCGTATTGGACGGCGCGGCTCTCCCGCAGATCGCGCGGCACCAGCGAGGTGCCACCGGTCGGCACCGCCTGCGTGAAGATCTTCGGCCGATACGACTCGGAGACATTCGCATACATCTCGATGTCTCTGGTGAATTCATACGCCGCGCCGATGCCGAGTAACGGAACGAAATCATGTTGCTTCTCACTCGCGAGCGGCGTCCCGACGGCCGTCTTGTCAACGTTCACGTGCTCCTCGACACGCTGCCAGATGTTTTCGATGCGCACTCCGGGCGTGATGGAGAAGGCACCCCAGTGAAAGCGATTCTCCACAAACACCGGGAGGTAAAAGACCTCGCGGTCGCTGTCGTTCCGCACCACTCCAGTGATCGCGTTCGCGGTCGCTCCGCGACGATCCTGCCGCGGTGATGAGCTATGATAAACCTGCAGGCCTCCCGCCAGCGTGTGCGTCCCGCCCCAGAATCGGTAGTCGTGCCGCAGCCGCGCTTCGAAGCCGACCGTGTAGAACTCCTGGTCTTCGATCGTGGTGCTGTTCGCCGCCGCACCCGTGGGCAACGTCCCAAATCCCCCGCCTCGCTGCCGCGAGCTGAAGCGCGAGTAATAGCCGCCCCAGCCCGTCAGGCTCAGCTTCGTCGCATCGGAGAAGTCCTTCTCCCAAACGAGCGACGCAAAGTACCGCTCGAGCCGAAACTGATCATAAAATCGCGACGTCGCGTTCCGATCCGCATTGTAATTCACCGCGCCCGGGCCCGTCGCGAACGTCAGCCCGCCCGGCTCGCCATGTTGTTCCTCGTAGCCCTCGATCGTCAGGATCAATCGGCTGTCGGTCGTCGCGCCGAGCACTAATTTCAGATGCGCGGCGTTCAGGTCGAAGTTGCTGTTGCTCGCGCGGAAGCCCTCGCCGCTCCGGTGATTGTAGTAGGCGTAATAGCCGAGCGGCCCCGTCGTCCCATCGGCGTAGGTGAAGTTCGAGTAATAGTTGTCGCTGCCGTAAACATTCGAGCTGCCGAACGAAAACGAGCGATCCGTCCGCGGCCGATGCGTGATAAAATTGAGCGAGCCGCCGGGCTGCGGACCGTAGACGAGCGCCGCGCCGCCGCGCAGAAACTCCACGCGATCCACGGTATCGAGCGACGGCGTGTAATACGCCTCCGGGTAACCAAACTGATCGGCATGAATTGGGATCCCGTCCTTCAACACCTGCGTGAACTGCACCCGGCCGGGATCGAGCCCGCGGTAGCCGATGCTGACCAGCGGCGACGTTTCCTCGCTGACGAATAGCCCCGGCGTCTTCGCGAGCGCCTGGCGATAGTTGTTGTTGTTGATGCGCGGGAACTCATCGAGATCGAGCACCGATGTTTTCTTGCCGGAATTGATCCGCGTGCCTTGCACCGGCGGGAGAAACGGCACCTGCACGGCCTCGTCCGATTCGGCTTCCGCCTCGACGATGATGCGCGTGCTGGTCGCGACGGCGTCCTGCGCCCGCACGGCAGCCGTCGCGCAGAACGCCAGTGCGCCGGCCGCGAAAAGTCGCGATGCGCAACAGCGGCTAAACGCCAGCCATAGAGGGAAGCTCATTGTGTCGGCGCCACGATAGGCAGCGCCGCACCGCTCTGCTCCCGGTGCCTTGCGAATTTTTAGCGATCAATTGCGCTGCTCGAGTGTCCGCTCGGCGCGGCCCACTGCCGCTATGATGTTCAAACAACCGCCGTAGGACAGTTCGTTCGAATCATTTCAATGGCTCAGCGGCCGTGAGTTTACTGCGACTGGCGCGCACACAAGTCATCCGTGAAGTTGCAGGATGTCGGTAAAAATATTTGTCACGTCGGTCGCAGCAGCGGTCTCTCTCGTCATCAGCGGCGCGCACGCTGCCGAGTACGACGTCTATGTCAGCAATGAGCGTTCCGGTGATGTTAGCGTCATCGATTCGCGGTCGAATGAAGTGATCGCAACGGTGCCGGCGGGCAAGCGGCCGCGCGGCATCCGTCCTTCGCCTGACGGGCGGCTAATCTACGTGGCGTTGAGCGGATCGCCGCGTGGCGGACCGGGAGTCGATCGCGACCGCGCTCCGGCGGATAAGGCGGCCGACGGCATTGGCGTGATCGATCGCGCCACCGGACGATTGCTCGAGAAGCTGAACGTCGGCTCGGACCCGGAGGCGTTTGCGTTCACGAAAGATGGAACACGCCTCGTCGTAGCGAATGAAGATGTCGCCAGCGCATCGATCTTCGATCTCTCCGCGAAGAAGATCATCGGCGAAGTGAAGGTCTCGGAAGAGCCGGAAGGCGTCGCGACAAATCCGAAAACGGGGGAGGTTTACGTCACCTGCGAAGAGGAAGGTGAGGTTTATGTCGTCGATGCGGCAAACGCGCGCGCGATCACGCACTTCGCCGTCGGCTCCCGTCCGCGCTCAGCCGCGTTTCTGCCGGACGGCTCGCGCGCGTTTGTCCCGTCAGAGACGGAGTCGTTCGTCAGCGTGATCGATACCGCGGCGCATAAAGTGATCGGCGAAATCAAAGTCGCCGGCCTGCCGATGGATGCCATCGTTTCACCGGATGGGAAGGAGTTATACGTCAGCACCGGCCGGGGCAACTCCATCGCCGTCATCGACACCACAAAACGCGAGGTCGTCGCGACAATTCCTGTCGGCGAACGCGTCTGGGGGATCGCGCTCACACCTGGCGGCGAGCGGCTCTACACTGCGAATGGCGCCACAAACGACGTCTCCGTTATCGACGTGAAAGCGCGCAAGGAGCTGACTCGCATCAAAGTAGGCGACGGCCCGTGGGGCATCGCGATTGCGGCAAAGCTGTAGGTTCCGGCGTTAGCGTGACGTCGTCAGCGCAATGACTCCGCGTTCCGAGCGTCGCTACGGCAGCGTGGTTCCAGCCATCGACTTGATCGCGGAGATATCCGAGGCGTTTAGCGCACCGTTCGCGATCACGTCGGAGCGGAAGTTCATCCCCGAGACGACATTCGGCGTTTCAGACTTTGCCTGCCCGATGTCCGTGGCGTTGACGGAGCTGTTGCCATTCGTGTCGCCCATGAGGGCGCGCATCGTCACGGCGGTATCGGAAAGCGTCTGCGAGAAGGTGTCCGTCACGCCGCTCAACTTCACCGTTACGTCCTGCGCCGCCGGAACGCCGGTGACGTTCACCATCATCGTGTTGCCCGAGAAAACGGGCGCGCCAGAGATACTCCCGGTCCCGCCCGTCACCTGCGCGCTGCCACTCACGACGTCGTTGCTGAACGTAAAGACGAGCGTGTGATCGCCACCTGCGCCTCCGCTGCGGCATTCGATGCCCGGCGTCCCATTCGGTGGCAGCGGAATGTCGAACGTGCCTGCCGCGCCGTGTGTTTTCCGTGAAACAGCGCTCGCCATCTGGAGCGCGTTACACGCTTCCGGCATCGGCGCCTGGATCGCGACGGTGATCGGCGCGCCCGTCTTGAAGAAGCCAATCGTCGCGTTTCTCGTCTCCGGCGGACGATTCGAATCGAAGCGGAAATTGTAGACGGTGCCCCAGCGGAGGGCGTTCGCGTTTGCATTTTGCGCAAACGTTTCGCTGCTCCAGGTCACGGCGTCCGCGGTTTGATCGGCGGTCCACGGCGCGTTGCTGAAACCGACGCCGCCGGTCCCGTCATTTGGACTGCCGGGATGATTCTGCGGTGCATAAAAGCCGCGGTTGCTCACGGTGACGCCGCAGCCGAGCGGCACGCTGAACGATTGAATTGCGCGATCGAGATTCTGGTTATTGAGCGCGTATTCGTAATGCCAGAGGCCGTTCTCCGGCCCCGTCACTTTGTAGGCGATGAATCCCTGGCCATCCTCGCCGGGTGCCGGCCGGAAACTGGTTACGGTCGCGCCAGTCCACGCTGCGAGCGCTGGTTGCATGCGCACCGTCGCGCCATTCGGCGAGAAGCTGAAGTTCGTCGTGCCGCTGACATTGAAACGCCGATACGACGCGTTGTTGAACATGTTGCAATCGTTCGGATGACCCACGCACCAGGCGTACTCATGCGGCGTGACGTAAACCGACTCGGCGTAGTACGTCGCGCCCGGATTATTCGCGACGTTGAGATCGCTCGCTTCGACGACCATGCGGTGGGACGTGCCGGTGTGTGTGTGGCCAGTGTGATTAATCGCCACGCTGTTACCGGGGAACGCCCCGGTGAACGGATTCACCCACGCACGCGAACCAAGGCTGCTCTGCCCGGCGTTGAGGCCGGCGTTATAAGGGTCCGAGCAACCGGCGCCGAGCTGCGTACTACTTGGGGCCGGGCTGCAGCCTAGGGCGCAAAGGTCGTTCTGCAATGCGCTGAAACTGTGCTTCAGCCAGGAAGCTCCGATCTGCTCGAAGCGCGCTGCATTGTCCGCGCCGCCGCTCATCCGGTACAGATTTTGCGGGATCACAGGGTGGTCATTGCTGGGGTTCCGGAACCAATTCAGCCGTGCGTTGCCGATGTTACACGCATCGGTTCCTACAGCGAGACCGACCTGTGTGCCGCTGCTGCCGAATTGCTGCATCGACGGGAAATCGCCTACGATCACGTCAGGCCCGTTCGACAACACTTCCGGGTTGTCGCTCGCGATCCCCGCAGCTGGCGGGAGGCTGGCCGACTCGTCGGCGCCGTTCACGACTTTGCGAACTTCGATGACGCGCATCGCGGCTGAAATCGAGATGTTGCCCACCACCGTGCCGGCGAGAGATGGCTGCGCGAGCGATTTCGCGAAGTCTTCCGAGACGAGCAGGCGGCCACCATTGATCTGCAGCGATTGAGTCGCCGCATCGTACTCATAAAGGTTGCCTTCGATGTTGAAGAAAACGAAACCGCTCCGGCCGTCGCGCACCACGATATCGAAGGCCGCGTTGTAGTCGATCTTCTCGACCACGAGCTGATTGATCGAAGCGCTGAGCGCCTCCGGCAGCGCCGCGGAATTCAGCGGGATCAAGCCGATCGACCCGGGCTTCGCGCCGCGCACCTCATTATTGAAAACGAGGAGCGGGAAGAACGAATCCGCGATCGCCTGAAAGCGAAGCGCCTCGCGTTTCGAATCGGCGGCGGCGCCGTTCAGCTGGTCGACGTCGAGATCCATCGCGACGTTTCCGCTCGCGACGATCATGGTTTCGAGAGTTCCGGTATCCGACGGCGCCTTCTTCGGGAATTGCGCTACGGAAACTCCCACGGCGAGCGCGCAGAGCGCGAGGGCGGGGATGACGATACGAACGAGCAACTTTCTCATAGGGGGGTGGTCTCTGTGCTGAAGGTGCACAAGCGGCCCGCCTTCAGGGGTGTCCCGGTGGAAGCGAGTCGGTTTTATCGACGTCGGACGGAAAGCGCAACCCCTAATTTGCTGCACGTTATGTGCTTGCCGCGCGGCGTGGGCATTCGTCGGCCAGACCGAACCGGTGCCGGAGCTTTCGTTCGGCCTTGCCGTCGTTCACGCGGCGGCGGAACATTCGGCGTTCGCTAGCGGATCGACCTCATGAACAAAGCCGACGCACAGCAGCCGATCATTTGCGGAACGGATTTTTCCGAGCACTCGATGCAGGCTGCCGACGTCGCGGCCGCGCTCGCGGCGCGCGTCGGCCGCTCGTTGCTCCTCGTGCACGTCGGCGAGCAATGTGATCCGCAATCCGAGTACGAGAAGGATCAGGAGCGTCTCGTCGCGACCTTGGAGACGCAGCTGCGTAACGAAGCGCGGCGTCTCGAAAGCTCGGGCGCGAAGATCGAGCACGTTATGCTTTGCGGCGGCCTCGCGGAAGACGGTCTCCTTGAGCTCATCAAAGAACGGCGGCCGAAAATCACGGTCGTCTCATCCGTTAGCAAAACAGCATTCGATCATTGGACGCTCGGCAGCGTGTCCGAGCAGGTCGCGGAACGCTCCCCCGCACCAACACTCGTCGCACGGACAGCCGAGCCGCTTCTCGCCTGGGCTCGGGGCGAGCGCGCGCTGCGTGTGTTCGTCGGCGTTGATTTCTCCGCGACATCGGACGCGGCGTTAGGTTGGACGAAACGCCTGCGCGAGATCGGCCCGTGCGACATTACCGTCGGCCACATCTATTGGCCGCCGGACGAATGCCGACACTTCGGTTTCCCGCCAAGCACTTCGCTCACCGACACGCATCCCGAGTTGCACGCCGCCGTTGAGCGTGAGCTGACGACGCGCGTCAACGACCGCCTCGGCGCGAGCGACGCGAAGGTGATCGTGCAGGCAAACTGGGGCCGCCCGGACGCGCCGCTGATCGAGCTCGCGAAAACAGCAGGAGCAGATCTGCTCGTTGTCGGCACGCATCAACGGCACGGGCTGCGGCGCGTCTATCGATCCTCGACCTCGCGCGGCGTATTGCACCACGCGCCGATGAGCGTCGCCGTGGTGCCGACAGCGGCCGAAGCCGCGGAGACGAAGTCGAGCCCGCGGGTGCAACGCGTGCTCGTCAGCACCGATTTCTCGGAGTTCGGCGATCGCGCAATTCCGCACGCCTATGCCGCCGTGCCGCAAGGTGGCGTCGTTAGGCTGATTCACGTCGTCCCTCCGGGCGAGCGCTACGCGGATGATGAGAAGAAATTGCGAGCGCTGATTCCGGAAGAAGCCGCGGCGCGCGGCGTGCGCACTGACGTTGGCCTCATCGAGGCAAAGGACGTCGGCCGCGCCATCACCGACGAAGCCGATCGCTTCGGCGCTGATCTCGTCTGCATCGCGTCCCACGGGCGCGGTGGTATCCTGCAGAGCCTGCTCGGCTCCGTCGCGCAGCAGGTGATCAAGCGCAGTCATTGTCCCGTGATGTTGTTGCCGTCGACTGAACCGTGAGAGCGGCGGCTGGGCAGTTTTGCAGATGAGAACACCGAGGCGTTGTCCGTTGATCTGGATGCTTGTAGTGCTGACGGTGACGTCTCACGTCGGCGGGCAGGCGCTGGAGACAACGCCCGCGGAACATTTGCCGCCCCACGTCACCCGCGTCGACGACGTGCTCCTGCCGGTCGCGAGCGAGATTTTCAAGACGCTCGACCAGTTCAAGGATTCGAACTGGCGCGCCGTCCAGCGGCAGGAGCTCACGCGCGCGCGGGCTCGCGGCGATCAGGCATCGATCGCGCTGCTGCTCGGCGCGGTTATTGCCGAAGGGTTCATCGCCGTGGAAGCGGAAGATGCTGCCGAGATGACGAACCTTGGACGTTCACTGCTCGCGCTCTCGCGCGGGCTCGGCGTCGAACAATGGGCGCTGAAGCGGAGCCGCAGCATCGTGGATCACGCGGAAAGCGGCGATTGGGCCGCGGTGCGGAAAGAATGGGACCAGGTCCTGCCGGACGTGCAACAGGGGATGACCGAATTGAAGAGCGAACCGCTGGCACAACTCGTTAGTCTCGGCGGCTGGGCGCGCGGCGCCGAAGCGCTGAGTGTGCTCGTGTCGCAGCGATACTCGGCTGAAAATGCCGAGCTGCTACGCCAACCGGTGTTGCTCGATCATTTCGAGAAGGAAGTAGCCACCATGCCGGCAGATGATCCGGCCATCACGAAGACGACGCACACCCTGCAAAACTACCGTCGGATCCTGGAGGCAACGGCGTCGCCGATGCCACCAGCCACCGTCAAGGAAATCGGTGCCGTAGCAGCAGAGCTGCTTCGGTCGGCTGCGGCTGAAACGCGAGAGACGCCTTAGTCTCATCTCGACGGCGACTGCTCTGGTGTCGGCGAACCGTTCCTCCGTCAGTGCCGGGCTGTTGATGTTTCGGCGGCGACGCGGTGGAATCGAAGTGTTGCTCGTGCATCCCGGCGGGCCTTTTTGGGCGAGGCGAGATGAAGGGGCGTGGACAATCCCGAAAGGCGAAGCGGGGCCGGATGAGGATTTGCTCGCTCGCGCGCAGACGGAGTTCGAGGAGGAACTTGGCCTTCGGCCAAACGGCGAATGGCTTCCGCTCGGATCGGCCAAACAGCGCGGCGGGAAGATGGTGCACGCCTGGGCGTTCGAAGGCGAGTTGCCGAGGAACTTCGAGCCGCGTTCGAATTTGTTCGAGATCGAATGGCCGCCACGTTCCGGCAGGCGCGCCAGCTTTCCGGAAGTTGATCGCGCGGAGTTTTTCGATGAGGAGAACGCGCGGAAGAAGATCAACCCTGCCCAGCAGGTATTCCTCGACCGCCTGATGGAACTCCTGCGAACGAAAAGCGGATAGGGGCGCGACCGGTCGGCTAGTACACGTCGCGCTTGTAGCGCTTCTCCGTCTTCATGAGTTCGATGTACTCGTTCGCTTTCTCGCCATCCATCCCGCCCTCTTTCTCGACGATCTGGCGCAGTGCCGCGTCGACATCCTTCGCCATGCGTTTCGCATCACCGCAGACGAAGAAATGCGCGCCTTCCTCGAGCCACCTCCAAAGCTCGGCGCTGTTCTCGTGCATCCGGTGTTGCACGTAGATCTTGTGCTCCTGGTCGCGCGAGAACGCGCAATCGATTCGCTCCAGGTAGCCTTCCTTCTTCAGCGCGTCCCATTCGTCCTTGTAGAAGTAGTCGCATTTCTCCTGCTGCGATCCGAAGAACAACCACGACTTCCCGCGCGCACCGATGGCCTTGCGTTCCTGCAGAAACGCGCGGAACGGCGCGATGCCCGTCCCCGGTCCGACCATGATCATTGGGACCTCGTTGTCGTCCGGCATGCGGAACTTTGAGCTCGTCGGGAACACCGGCATCGGCGCGTTGTCGCAACGCTCAGCCATGAACGTGGAGCAAACGCCTTTGCGCTGCCGTCCGTGACTTTCGTAGCGGACGACATCAAGCGTGAAATGCACGGCATCGGGAAATGCCTTCAGGCTCGACGCGATCGAATAGAGCCGCGGCTGGAGCTTCGTCAGCAGCCCGACGAATTCCTCGGGCGTGAAATGGATCGATCGATGTTCGAGCAGGAAGTCGATCACCTCCAGGCCCCAGAGGTAATTATCGAGGTCGGCCTTCCGCTCCGGGTGGAGCAGGTCGTTCAGCAACGGCGCCCCGGATGCGCGTTGCGCGATCGCCTTGAGGAACTTCGGCGTCGGTTGTGTAATGCGGTACTCGCGGAGCAGAGCTTCATGCAGCGGCAACGGCGAACCTTTGCCAGCTGGCGGCACCATTTCGTCGCCAGTCGCGCCGAGTGCCTTGATGATCTCTTCGACGAGCGGCGGATCGTTGGTCGGATACACCGCCATCGAATCGCCGACGATGTAGGTCAATCCGGAGCCGGTGAGGTCGACTTCGAGGTGACGCGTGTCCTTGTTCGAGCCGGGATTCAGGCGTCGATTCACCACTAGCCGGCCGGGGAACGGATTCGTGCGCGAATAAGGCAAGGCGGCAGGAGGGGCGTCGGTGGACATGTGGCAGGTTCGCCCTAACGAATCAAACTCTCGCTCCGATGGTCGCTAGGCCGGCGGGGCTGGCGGAGCGGGTGGTGTCGGCTGCGGCGGAGCGGACGTTGAGGTTCCTGGCGTCGGAGGCGCGGGTGACGGCGCCGGCTTTTTCTTCGCCGCCGCCGCGGCTGCTGCGGCGGCGAGGTTGGCGTCGACTGCCGCGGCTTCCGTTGGATGGATTTCGTGATAGTAGCCGTTCGATTTCGCCAGGTCGGTCTTGCGCATCAGGAGCGCGTCGAACCGCTCGCGGCGGCTGAGTTCGTACACCTTGTCCATCTTGATCGCCTCGAACGGGCAAACCTCGACGCAGATCTGGCAGCTCATGCAGACCGAGATGTCGATGTCGAACGTGGCGGGATAGAACTGCGGCTTGCCGACGAAGTCCGGCTTCTTGTCCTTGCTCTTGACGATGTAGATGCACTGCGGCGGGCATTCCTTCTCGCAGATCTGACAGGCGACGCAGCGCAGTCCCGCGTGCGGATCGTCGCCGTCGTGAACGAGGAACGGGAAGTTGCGGTAGTTCTCCGGCAGCGGCGCGCGCTCCTCCGGATACTGCACCGTCGTCATCCGCTCCTTCACGAAGTAGCTGCCGACGAAGTTGCGGGCGGTGACCGCCATGCCCTTGAGTATCCCTGCGCCCATCATCGCGTCATACTCAGCTCTACAAGATGAACGAGATCAACCAAATAGCAGCCGCTTTTATCTCTCCTGGCCAAAGGCCGTTTACGAATGCGAGCGAGAACACGACGCCGGCCGCGAGCAAAAGCGCAGCGAACACACGTGCCATGCGCTTGTTGCGAGCTCTAAGAGCGGTCTGCATCTCGTTTTCGGTCGCTGCGCGTTCGGCAGGTGCGTGGGCTAGCCAAAGACCAGCGGCAGCACAGAAGCAACCAGCGATCGCAAGGGGGAATTTAATCATCGCTGCGCAGCGCGCGATGAATGGATTGAATAAGGCATAGCGATCCTCGAGAAACGACAGGAGAGCCCAATTCTCGATGACATCGAAGAGGCCGGCAATCCACTGCAAGCCGGCGACCGCGAACGAGACTGTGGCCGCGCCCGCGAACCACTTCACAGCGGGTGAGGGAGTCTCGGCCGCCTTCGCTGATGTGGCTGCGCCTGCAACTGCGGCGGCGCCATTCTTCTCCGCGGCCCTCGCAGCCGCGGCCTCTTGCTGGGCCGCGTGGGCGTCATCCACCCGCCTCTGCCACAGGCGGGCGGCAGCGTGGCAAGCCGTCGCCAGGAACGCGGAGTAGGCGATTAGAAAACCGAGATCGACCAGCAAGTGCGCGCGCCACATGGCGGGCGCGGTCTTGAAGTGCATTTCGACGACGTGGCGATCGCCAGCCAGTTCCACTTGCGCGACGTCCCCTGGATTCAAAACACCCAACGTCACCATGAAGGCAGCGGTGATGGCGGCCAGCCAGATCATCGGTCGCCAATTAATCCCCTCCTGCGCCGCCCGCGGAAGCTGGCGCAACCGCTTCCGCCACTCCGCGTAAGCGGCGACCAGTCCGAGCAAGGCTGCCGCAGTGGAACCGATGATCAGTTGCTGCTGATCTCCTAGATCGGTCAAACGCCCGATGAAAAAGACCAGACCGCCGCTGAGCAGCGCGATGAGCAGAACCGCAAGCAGCGCCCGCAGGATGCGAAAGGCAGTGATGCGCCCGGTGATGTAATCGGTCAGCGCGGCGACGATCAGGTTTGCACCGGCAGTCACTCCGAGGAGCAGCCACCCGAAGTTCTTCACTTGGGGCTGGCCGAAAACAATTCCGCCGAGGATGAAGACGAAGTCGAAGACGTAGAGCACCGCCAGCCAATGGTGGAAAAACAGATGCGGCAGACTCCGCGGCACCGCGACCTCGACGGCACGCCAGAACATGCGCCCCAGGACCGCGACTCGACGGGAGATACGCGCGGCGCCCTCGGCGTTATTTGCTTCCGCGAGACCCTGCAGCATCCGGCCGACGATGTCGGTAGCGCGAGCGATCAGGCGCACCGAAGTCTCCGCATCCAGGCGGCGGTCGACCTCGAAACCGCGGTTGTAAAATTCCCACAGCTGCTTCGGTTCCTTGAGATTGCTCTGGAGGATCGTTTCGACGTAGCCCGGAGTGACTCTCCTGTCGGACAAATCCCTGCTGATGAGCTCCCGCAGCGCCTCCTCGGCGGCACTTCCCGGTTCCATCGTGGCAACGAAGTCGCTGATGAGTCTGCAGACGGTTTGCCTGTCGGCGACACTGAGTTCCTCCTTCAAGATCTCGCTCTGCGCCTCGACGATGAGCTCGCTTCGCAGCGTCTCCTCCGCGTCGGTATTTGGTGTGAAGACGGCGCAGATCAGGCGTTCCGCGCCGTCCAGCCGGCCCCAGAGGATGTCGTTGCGCCGCCACGCCTTCTGCAGGAACGCGCCGAAATTCATCAGCGTGGTTCCGGCTAATTTTTGCCGAGGAGTGGCGCGCCCTTTCTCCAGCTCGCGCGCGTCTTCCGGGCTGATCCGGCTGACCGCAATCATGTTCGCCTCGCCCGCGCCGGTGCCATAAAGCACTGGAAAAGTCACCATGTCGTAGAGTTGGAAGTTTTCGCGGAAGTGTGAGACGACCAGGCGTGCGACGACGGCGGGGTCCTCCGAGTAGGAGTCGGCGGGTTCATGGATCACTTCGCCGCCAGCTCCCTTGAAGGCGGTCCGAACGAACGCTTCGAATCGCGCGAAGATCGCAGCGTTCTCCGGCTTCGTGACGAAGTCCTGCACCCATTGCCGTCGCGCATCAGGCAACGCTTCAGCGAACTTCCTTTTCAGCTCAGGCCAGTTCAGGTTGAGCGTGCGAATAATATCCGGCAACGCGACAGTAGCTTTCTCGCCTCCCTCGGTCTCAATCTCGTAGGATTTCTCGTGCAGGCTCTCTTCGAGGCGGCGGTTTTCCAGAGTTTTGTTGCTCACCTTCGTCTTCTTGATCTTTGTGAGCTCTTCTCGGAACACGTTGATCCACGTCGGATCGTCCATGGCCAGGCGAACGATGGCCTCCACTTGCGGGAGCTGGCGCGCCACCGCTTCCCCGGAGTTCTTGATCAGTGTGGCGCGCACGCCTTTCAGGGCAGTGCGGAGTAGCTCCCGCCCGTCGCTGTTCAGCCGGTAAAGCTCGTTGATTCGCCGGGACGTGAAGGCCAGCCGGCGCAGGGAATAGCGGATATCGAAATTCCGCAGGAACTCGTTCTCGGTTCGCTTTTCGCTCGTCCCGTCGGCCCTCTTCTCGCCTGGTCGCGGTGCGAAATGCTCCTCCCGCCACGCGGCAATGATCTCGCGGATCGCGGTGCCGCTCTCGGCGCGGTGATCGGAACGGATGGCGCGCGCGACCTTGTCCGCGAGCATCGAGGTGATCTCAGCCAGTTTCAGCCGGTGATACGCACCGTAGCTGACACCATGAATCTTGATCAGGTCATCGAGCCACATCGTCTGAAACGCATCGCCACCAATGCGCGGGGAGGGAGGAGCCGCGGCCACATCGTGATCGACATTGTTCGCCAGCGAGCCGATCCGCTGCAGAACCTCGTTGCGCTCGAAGATGCGATGGAGGTCCTCCCGGATCGTTTCCTGACGAGGAAGGTCCATTGCGGCGAGCACGTTCTCCAGGAAGTCTGGGCGGGGCCGCGTGCTCGGATCGAGCTCCGGATGCTCCGGAGCGGGTTCGATGTACACGAGCTTGCGATCCACCGGAACGTCCGCGCCGCGCCGCATCAGCAGCGCCGTCGCGTGGCTAAACGGTTTGTTGTCGAGATAACCGCCGTCGCCGAACGAGCGCTGCGCAAAGGCCTCACGGAGCTCGTTTGTCTGCTCTGCGTCATCGTGCGGCACGGAGCCGTTGCTGCTGCCGCCCGAGCCCCGCCCCCGCATGTCGGTCCGCACCTCTGCCACTGAATGACGCAGGTATTCGCTGAAGAACTTGTCCCACTTCGCTTTGTCCGCGGCGGCCTTCCGGTACGGATGGTCGGCCGGATATTTCCCGGTCACCTCGTCGATGTCACAAAGGCGCATCGGCGCAAAGGCGAACGGGAACGATGAGGTGCAGCGGGCGGCGTAAGCCAGAAACGGGTCGTTCTCCGTCACGAAATCGTTGTCACTTTTGCCCGCACCTTGTGGCAGCGTCTCGGGGGTCGCGTAGCGGAAGTGGAAGACGTTCCGATGGCGGCGCTCGTAGACCAGTTTGTCCGCCAAGCGAATCGGAAGCGGCAGGCCCGCGATGTCAGTCGTGGTGACAAACAGATCCAGCTCGCGCACCAGGGGCGAGCTGGGGCTCGGCGCGGCCTCGGTATCCATGGCAGCCAACGCGTCCAGGAGCTTGCGATACATGCGCTGGCTGTTGAGGAGTGACTCGCGCGGCTCGGCAAGTCCCATCCCGTACTGACGCAAGTCTGCGACCGAAGCTTCGTCGTTGAGCAAACGGCCCATGTCACCCTCACGGACCCAGAGCTCCTTCAGGCCATCCATGGACTGGTTGTTCGCCAGAGCTTTGGCAAGGAACATGCCGTTGATCCCGCCCGCCGAGGTCCCGGAAATCACGTCGACCACGAAACGCGTTTCGATCGGCGCGTTCTTCCACGTCGACCATTCCTGCTTCTTCTTGTCGGGCGCATCGTCAGCCGGTTTCGGCTTCATACGAAGGCACGAGCGATCGTTTTGTAGATATTGGCCGAGCCGGCGATAAACCGGCATCGCTCCTTTCAAGTCGGCACTCGCAACGAGTGGCTGCCTTTCGTTCTCGTCGGCGCGTAACGGTGCCGTCGCGCGGACCATGTCGAGCAACTCCTGCGCAACACCATTGATGTAAATGGCGAGCGAAACGCCGCCGTACATGACGACGGCGAACCGCACCTCGTTGGCGCAATTCACCGTCGGCTCGGTCGCCATTGGTGCTCCCGCGTCTGTTCTTAAGCCACTCACGCGAAGTCGCCTCGGTTGTATTCGATCGAGCCGAATGCGACAACCGAGAAAGGAGACGCCGCGGCCATCCTCGAAGCCGCGGCCCGCACGCGTTTACCGATCCACCTCGCCCATCACGATGTCGATGCTGCCAAGTATTACCATCACGTCCGCGACGGTGTGGCCGAGGCACATGTCTTCAAGCACCGTCAGGTTGATGAAGCTCGGCGGGCGAACGCGGTAACGGTAGGGCGAAGCGGTGCCATCGCTGATCAAATAAAAGCCGAGCTCGCCTTTCGGCCCTTCGATTCGCCCATACGCTTCGCCGGCCGCCGGCTTGAACGCGCGAATCTTTACCTTCGGATTCACGATCGGACCGGAGGGTAGTTGCTCGAACGCCTGCTTCAGAATGCCGAGGCTCTCCCGCATCTCGAGCGACCGGATCATGAGCCGATCGTAGCAATCGCCGTGGTCACCGAGCGGCACGCGGAATTTGAAGCGCGGGTAATATCCGTAGCCGTCGACTTTCCGGATATCGTAGTTCACACCCGAGGCGCGGAGCATCGGGCCGGTGATGCCGGCGTTGACTGCGAGCTCGGCGCTCAGCTTACCGACTTCCTGCGTCCGATTGATGACGATCTCATTGCCGAGGATCAGCTTTTCGAATTCATCGAGGAAGCGCGGGAAGTCGTCGACGACCTTTTTCGCTCGCGCGATCCAGTCGGGCGCGGCATCCACTCGGCAGCCCCCGAAGCGCATGTAATCGCACATCATGCGCGAGCCGGTGAGCGACTCCAGTAGATCGAGCACCTTCTCGCGTTCGCGGAACGCATACATCAGCGGCGTGCCCCACGCGCCCATGTCGCTCAAGAGGAACCCGAGCAGCGACGCGTGATTCTGCAGCCGCGTCAGCTCCGCGAGAATGACGCGCAGGTACTCGGCGCGTTCTGGGACTTCGATGCCGGCCAGCTTTTCGACTGACATGGCGTAGGCCCAGTTGTTGGTGATCGAGCAGAAGTAATCTAGCCGATCGGTGTACGGCATGTTGCCGAGATAGCTCGTGCGTTCGCCGATCTGCTCGTGGTTACGATGCAGATAGCCGAAGACCGGCTTCAGCTTGCGCACGATCTCGCCATCGAGCGCGACGTTCATCCGGAAGACGCCGTGCGTGGAGGGATGCTGCGGGCCTAACGAGACTTCGAGCAGCTCGCCTTCCAGCCGCGAGGTCATCGCCGGCGGCGGCGGTGCTTCGGCCAGCTCGTGAAACCCAGCGCTCATGCGTTTGTCGTCAGCGGTTCGGCACCGTCTGCCGTCGGGCGCGCGGTGTAATGCTCTTTCGCGCGCTCGAGCACTTCGTCATGCGGTGTCGGTTCGTATTCGAAGTCGTCAGGCTGGACGTAATCCTTGCGCATCGGGTGATCGGCGAACTCATCCCACATCAGGATGCGGCGCAGGTCGGGATGGCCGTCGAACCGAATCCCATACAGGTCGTAGATCTCCCGCTCCTGGAATTCGGCGCTGCGATAGAGTGGCGTGAGCGACGGAAGATGAACCGCGTTCACCCGATCAGCTGTGCGGATGCGCACGACCACAGGCCCATGCTTCAGCGCGATCGAGAACAAATGATAAACCGCCTCGAGATAGCCGGGAATTTTCTGCTCCTCGCTTTGGTCGATCTCCTTTTCGACGCCATCGACAATCGTCTTCACCTTGACCGTCTTCTTCACGGTGCGATCGAGCCAATCGACACCGGTGACGTTTGAGCAAAAGTCGAGACGCAACGCCGGATCGTCGCGGAGGAACTGCACCACCGCCGTCGCATGCTCGCGATCAATCAAGAGCGACGGCTGATTCGCGGGGCTGCCGTTCGCGATGCTCTCGACTGTCGCGCCGGGCACCGCCGCCTCGGCGCGCGCCTTGATTTCCTCGAGCGACTCCATCGGTGCGTTAGGCGGTGACGCAGACTGTAGGGGAAGCTGTTAGCTTCCCGTGTCTCGTCTTTGCAAACTCGGGAAGCTGACAGCTTCCCCTACAGGATCGCCCCGCGACACTCATCCTTAGGAACGGACAATTTCCGGTGGCCGGAAAATGTCAGGATTGCTCGGCGGCTCGAGATCGTGCGGTCCGAACGCGGGCACGGGGAACTCGCTCACCTGCGAAGTCTGCAAATGATCCGCTTTGCCTGCACCTGTGAGTTGTTGCTCGTCGATCTTTCGCTGCAGTTCCATGAACGCATGCAGCAATGCCTCCGGCCGCGGCGGGCAGCCGGGGATGTAAACGTCGACGGGGATGAACCGATCGATACCCTTCAGCACGTTGTAGCCTTGCTTGAAGGGACCGCCGGAGATCGCGCACGCTCCCATCGCGATGACGTATTTCGGATCAGGCATCTGGTTGTAAAGGCGGACGACTTGCGGCGCCATTTTCTTGGTCACTGTGCCCGCGACGATGATCAAATCCGCCTGGCGCGGCGAGGGACGGAACACCTCGCCGCCGAACCGCGCCAGATCGTACTTCGACGCCGCCGTCGCGATCATCTCGATCGCACAACAGGCGAGGCCGAACTGGAGCGGCCAGATCGAGTTCTGGCGCCCCCAGTTATAAAGCTCCTGGACCGAGGTAACGAAAATCCCCTGCTTCTTTAGCTCGCTTACCAGTCCTTCGTCTGTCGTCGGTGCGGCGTCCATATTACTTCGCCCAATCTAAACAACCTTTGCCCCAGGCCCAAACGAGACCTTCCAGCAAAAGCAGTAAAAATACGAGGATGGCGATGAACGCGCCGACTGGCAGCCCGGTGAACGCGACCGCAAACGGCACCAGGAAAACCGCCTCCACGTCGAAGATCAAAAAAATGATCGCGTAAAGGTAATACTTCGATTGGAACTGCACCTGCGCCTCGCCGGTCGATTCGATTCCGCATTCGTAGGTGGCGTTCTTGAGCACGCCGGGCTTCGGCGGTTGAAAGAATCGCCGCCACATCCAGGCGAGGATGAGAGGGCCGAGAGGAAACACCAGCGCGACGCCGATGAAGATGACGAGGAAGAAGTAAGGATCGATCGGGGTCATTCGTTACACGACCCCCTGGTCCATCATCGCGTTCGCCACCTTCAGGAATCCGGCGATGTTCGCGCCGTTTACGTAATTCCCCGGCGTGCCGTACTTCTCGGCGGTCTGGTGACAAACTTCATGGATGGTTCGCATGATGTTAAACAGCCGCGCATCGACTTCCTCGCGCGTCCACGAGATGCGCATGCTGTTCTGCGCCATCTCCAGGCCTGAGGTCGCGACTCCGCCAGCGTTCGCGGCTTTGCCTGGACCGAAGAGGATGCCGGCGTCGAGGAATTGATTCACGCCACCGATTGTCGTCGGCATATTCGCGCCTTCGGAGACAACGTAGACGCCGTTGCGCAGCATGTTCGCTGCATCCTTGTCGCTGATCTCGTTTTGCGTCGCACTTGGGAACGCGCATTCGGCCTTGTGATTCCAGAGCGGGCTGTAATCGACCGAAGCATCTGTCGGCGTAAACACCGAACCGTTGAACTTCTCCGCGTATTCAGCGATGCGGCCGCGGCGATTGTTCTTCAGGTCCATGACGAACGCCAGCTTCTCGCGATCGATGCCCGCCTCATCGTAGATATACCCGCTCGAATCGGAAAGCGTCACTGCCTTCGCGCCTAACGAAATCAACTTGTCGACCGTGTATTGCGCAACGTTTCCGCTGCCGGATACGAGACACGTCTTGCCGCGCAGATCTTCCTTTCGCGTCTTCAACATTTCGGCCGCGAAATAGACGGCACCGTAACCCGTCGCCTCCGGTCGAATGACGGAGCCGCCCCACGTGAGACCCTTGCCTGTCATGACCCCCGTGAACTCATTCCGCAGCCGTTTATACATCCCGAAGAGGAAACCGATCTCGCGCCCGCCGACGCCGATGTCTCCTGCTGGGACGTCTGTATCGGGCCCGATGTGACGCGCCAGCTCGCACATGAACGCCTGGCAGAAACGCATCACCTCGGCGTCGCTTTTGCCTTTCGGGTCGAAGTCGGCGCCGCCTTTGCCGCCGCCCATCGGCAGTGTCGTTAGGGCATTTTTGAAGACCTGCTCAAACGCGAGGAACTTCAGGATGCCAAGATTCACCGTCGGATGAAAACGCAGGCCGCCTTTGTAGGGGCCAATCGCGCTGTTCATCTGGATGCGGAACCCGCGATTCACATGCATCTCGCCGGCGTCATCTTGCCACGGCACGCGAAACATGATCACGCGTTCCGGCTCGATGATGCGCTCGAGGATCTTCGCTTTCCGGTATTCCGGATGCCGCTCGAGCACGAGCGTGAGCGATTGCGCGACCTCGTAGACGGCCTGGTGAAACTCCGGTTCGACCGGGTTCTTGGCCTTCACGTCGGCCATTAACGCTGAGACGTATTCGCTCATGAATGGGGGATCGCCCATGCACGTCTGGCGACGGAGCGCGAGCTACGAAGGTATCTCCGGCCGCGCTGGGAAAAAGAAGCACAAAATTCGGCGGTCGCGGCCGGCACGATCCTCCGGGCCGAGGGCGGCCCGGCTCCACTGCTTGACTTGCGCGCGCGTGGAGCCGGCCCGCCCTCGGGCCGAAGTGTCGAAGCGGAACCACGATGTGGTCGTGCTCGGTTTCCGCCTTGCCTAAAGATTCGCGGATCGCTTTTCTTCAGCGCAGGTGAGCGAGTCTCTCGACCAGATCTTCGTCACGGCGAAGCATTGGATTCTCTCGTGGTTTTCAGGCGCGCCGGAATGGATCACGCAGATCGTGTCCAGCCTCATCAGCATCTCGGCGATGCTGGTCGTTTTTCTGACGCTCTTCGCGCTCATGTCGCTGCTCGAACGGAAGATTCTCGCGCGCATCCAAAACCGCCTCGGACCGAACCGCGTCGGGATCTTCGGTCTGCTCCAGCCGGCGGCGGACGGCATCAAGATGCTGATCAAGGAAGACATCGTGCCCGCGCGCGCGGATAAGGTGGTGCATTTCCTCGCCCCGATCATGGTCGCGGTGCCGACGATCCTTGCGCTCGGCGTCATCCCGTACGGCCGCAACATGACGCTCTTCAGCATCGACGGCGGCATTCTGTTTTTCTTCGCGGTCGGCTCCGCGACGGAGCTCGCCGTCTTCATGGCCGGCTGGGGAAGTAACAACAAGTTCTCCATGCTCGGCGCGATGCGCGCGATCGCGCAGATGGTCAGCTACGAGCTGCCGCTGATCGTCTCGGTCTTACCGGTTGTGATGATCGTCGGGTCGCTTTCTCCGGATGTGATCGTCGGAGCGCAGAGTGGCTACTCGTTAGGCGGCGTGATTCCGCACTGGTTCGTCACGACTCCGTGGGGCGCGGCGTCGTTTCTTCTCTTCTTCATCGCCGGGCTCGTGGAGTCGAACCGCACGCCATTCGATGTGCCGGAAGGCGAGTCGGAAATCGTCGCCGGTCACATGACCGAATACTCCGGATTTAAATACGCGACGTTTTTCCTCGCGGAGTATTTCGGGATGTTCGCGATCAGCGGGCTGGCGGTGACGCTCTTCCTCGGCGGCTGGCATGCGCCGTTCGCGTTCCTGCAGTTTGTGCCGTCGTTCGTCTGGTTCTTCGCAAAGCTGGGCGCGCTGTTGTTCGTCTTCATCTGGATCCGCGGCACGCTGCCGCGCATGCGGGTCGATCACGTGATGAACTTCGCCTGGAAGTTCATGCTGCCGATGGCGTTCGCCTGCATTATCGCGGCAGCGGTCTGGCATTTTCAGGCGCGGAATGTCGCCGGCTGGCTGTGGTCCGCGGGCATCGTGCTCGTGGTTTACTTCGCGCTCTCTCGTTTGCTGGAGACGCGCAAACGTTTCGCGCCCCGGGTCTATCGCTTCGCTGAATGAGCACCGCGGCCTTCATCGTGATCTCGATCGTGATGCTCGCGGGGGCGCTCGCGGCAGCGCTGCTGTCACGCTTGATCCACGCGGCGCTTTGTCTTGTCGTCGCGTTCTTTGGGATTGCGGCGTTCTACTTTCTCCTCGGCGCTGAGTTTCTCGGGCTCGTGCAGATCTTCGTCTATGTCGGCGCCGTCGCGGTGCTGATCGTCTTCACGATTCTGCTGACGCGGCGCGATGCCGATAGCGATAGGACATTCAACTGGAGCGGAGTGGTCGTCGCGGTGGCGGTGTTTGGCGGGCTGGTGTGGGCGATTCTTGGAACACCGTCGCTCGCCATGGTCGCACCGGCGGTCGAACCACTGACCGTCCGGCGCATCGGCGAAGTGTTGATGACGGATTACGTCTGGCCGCTGCAATGCATCGGCCTCGTGCTGACGGTGGCGCTGCTCGGCGCGCTCGTGCTCGTGATGGAGGAGAAGCGCTGATGCAGCGACGCGTCGCACCTTATCCGGGGAGCGCACGCGACTCGCGTGCTGGTTTCGGCGACCCGCCGAAACAGGCTTCTCGTCTTCCGCACGCCCTAAGCAAAGTTAGCTCGGCGAGTCGCCTCGCCAGCACGCGAGTGGTGTGCGCTCCCCAGACATGACGCTCTCGATGATGCTGGTCATTTCGGCGGCGCTGTTCAGCATAGGGTTGCTGGCGGCGCTGAGCCGTCGGCACGCCATCTTCGTGCTCATCGGCATCGAGATGATGCTCGCAGCGGCGAATCTGAATTTTGTCGCGTTCTGGCGTTTCGGTCCGCAACCGCAATCACCCACCGGCGTGATGGTGGCGATCTTCGCGATCGCGATCGCGGCCGCGGAAGCGGCCGTCGGCCTCGCGCTCGTGATCGCGGTGTATCGACATTACCGCACGACAAACGTGGATCAGCTCGATCGGCTAAAAGGATGACGCCCTGGATTGTCGCCTATCTCTGGTTGATCCCGGTCGTGCCGCTTCTGGCGTCGCTCGTCATCCTCAGCTTTGCCGGTTCGCAACGACGAGCCGCGGCAGGTCTGGCGATCGCAGGCCAGGTAATCGCGTTGGCGCTGGCAGTGGTGGCATTCGCGCAAACGCTCGGCACGCCCGGTTTCCGCGCGGTGCAGAACTTCACGTGGTTCACGTTCGGTGAAAACGCGGTGCGACTTGGATTCATCCTCGACCCATTGACGGCGGCGATGCTCGTGATGATCACTTTCGTCGCGCTCTGGATCTTCGTTTTCAGCATCGGCTACATGGCGGACGATGAGAAGTTCACGCGCTTCTTCGCGTATCTCTTGTTCTTCACGGCCGCGATGCTCGGCGTCGTCATCGCGAACAGTCTGCTGTTGCTGTTTATCTGTTGGGAGCTGGTCGGGCTCGCGTCGTATTTGCTGATCGGCTTCTGGATTCATAAGCCGAGCGCGGCGGCGGCCGCGAAGAAGGCGTTCATCACCACGCGGATCGGCGACATCGGGTTTTTCCTCGGTCTGCTGTGGTTCTACGGCAGCAGCGGCACGACGTTGTTCTTTGACAATGGCGCCGGCGGGCTCGAAGCCGGCGCGCTTGCAGCAATCGGCGCGAGCTCAACCCTCATCGCGCTGCTGATCTTCTGCGGCGCGGTCGGAAAATCGGGTCAATTCCCGCTGCACGTCTGGTTGCCGGACGCGATGGAAGGTCCGACGCCGGTGAGCGCGCTGATCCACGCCGCGACGATGGTGGCAGCAGGCGTGTTCCTGGTCGCGCGTGTCTATCCGCTCTTCTCGTTAGGCGCAGTGGATGGCGTGACGCCGTCGCTGGCCGTGGTGGTCTGGACGGGTGTCATCACCGCGCTCATGGCATCTCTGATTGCCGTCGCGCAATCCGATATCAAACGCATTCTCGCTTATTCGACGGTGTCGCAGCTCGGGCTGATGATGGTGTCGTTAGGCGTCGGCGGCGTGGCGGCGGGCATCATGCATTTGCTCGCGCACGGCTTTTTCAAGGCGTTGCTGTTTTTGGGTGCCGGTTCGGTGATTCACGGCAGTCATCACGAGCAGGATATCCGCCGGATGGGTGGAGTGCGCGGCATCATGCCGCTGACGTTCCTCACCTATTCGATCGGCATGCTCGCTCTCAGCGGAGTGCCGCTGTTTTTCTCGGGCGCCTGGACGAAGGAGGAGATCCTGCATGCGACGGCGCACTGGCCGGCATCGCACGTGCCGCATTACCTCATGATGGCGGGCGTGGTCCTGACCGCGCTCTACATGACGCGCCAGATGATCTACGTCTTCTTCGGCAGCCGCCGCTCCGACGTTCACGCGCACGAAAGCCCGCGCGTGATGACGATTCCGCTGATCGTGCTGGCGGTCTGCACGATCGTGCTCGGCGCGATTCTGACGCCGGGATGGCCATGGCTCCACGGCTACCTCACAGGCGAGCCGGCGCATCTCGAGCTCGGGCGCATCGTTCAGCCGATGTTGTTCGTTTCGCTCGTGCTCGTCGCGGCAGGGATCGGGCTCGGCTGGCTGATGTATCGCAGCGCGACTGAGCGCGACCCGCTGGCGCAACGGCAACCAAGCCTCTTCCGCTTTCTCGAGGGGAAGATGTGGCTTGATGAACTTTACGAGCACACGATTGTCGCCGGCAGTCGGCTCGCGGCTGGCGCGAGCGACTGGATGGACCGAAATTTCTGGGGCGCGATCGCGCGGGCAGTGGGCGGAGTTGGCGATCTCGCGGGCTTGCTCACGAAGCGCTTCGACGAGCGCGGGATCAATGCCGGTGCCGACACCGCGAGCAGCGGCGCGCGCGGGTTCGGCCGCGTTGTTTCGATCTTCCACTCCGGGCAGGTCCAGCTCTATCTCGCGGCGATTGCCGTCAGCATGCTGGCGCTGCTGTTCCTCTCCGCATGGCTTCGTTGATCACCGCGATCATTCTTGTTCCGCTGCTCGGAGCGCTCGTCGTCAGCGTGGCGGGAGAGAGATTTGGGCATGCGATTTCGTTGGCGTTCACAGCGGCAACGGCCGGTTTGGCCGCGCTCTTATGGATGAATTTCGATCCCGCAGCACCGGGGCTGCAGCTCGTAGAACGGCATGCGTGGATCCCGGCGATCGGTGCGGAATATCTGGTGGGCGTCGATGGCTTGAGCCTGCTGCTGGTCTTGCTGACGTCGCTGATCGTGCCGTTCGCGCTGCTCGCGCAGCCGGCGGGCCGCGGGTTTTGCGCGCTGATGCTCGTGGCGCAATCAGCGCTCTACGGCACGTTCACGGCGCAGAATTTTGTGCTGTGGTTCCTGTTCTACGAGATGAGCCTGATCCCGTCGTTTCTGCTGATCCGGTTGTGGGGCGGAGAGAAACGCGATCGCGCGGCAACGAAGTTTTTCGTTTACACGTTTCTCGGCAGCGTCGCGATGCTGCTCGCCTTTCTCGGGATTTATTTTGCGTGCGGCACGTTCGATTTCGCTGCGCTCGCGGACGCGGGTCGCGCGGGTCCTTTGTTGAATGGCAATCTCGCCTGGCTGGCGTTCGCCGGGATCTTCCTCGGCCTGGCGGTGAAGGTGCCGCTGTTTCCGTTTCACACCTGGCTACCAGATGCGTACGAAACTGCGCCGGTTGGCGCGTCGATGGTGCTGACGGGTTTGCTGTCGAAGATGGGGGTTTACGGATTTATCCGCCTGTTGCTGCCGTTGTTCCCAGCGGAAATCAGAATCCTCGGCCCGTGGCTGCTCGGGCTGGCGGTCTGCTCGATCATCTTCGCGTCGCTGGCGGCGTGGGCGCAGACCGACCTGAAGCGGATGGTCGCCTACCTCTCGATCAACCACCTCGGCTACTGTTTGCTCGGGCTTTTCGCGGTGGCGGCGGCAAGCGCGGAGCCGTTGATCGAGACGCAGGCGGCGCTCAGCGGCGTCTTCATGCAAATCTTCAACCACGGCATCACGGCCGCTGCGTTGTTCTATTTCGTCGGCCTGCTGGAGCAACGCCGCGGCGCGCGGGGGCTCGGCGACTTCGGCGGTCTCATGCAACGAACGCCGATCCTCTGCGGCTGGATGAGCGTCGCGATGTTCTCCTCGTTAGGCCTGCCGGGGCTGAACGGATTCGTGGGCGAGTTCCTCATCTTCAAAGGCTCGTTCGCGGTCGCGGCGGCGTTCACGTCGCTCGCGGTCTTCGGCTTGCTCATCACTGCGATCGTGTTCCTGCGCGCGATGCAGGCGCTCTTCAGCGGCCCACTGGCGGAGAGCTGCGGCGCGTTTCCGGATCTTCGCGCGAGCGAGAAGCTGGTGATCATTCCGGTGACGCTGCTGATGTTCGCAATCGGTATTGCGCCGCAATTTCTCTTCAACGTCTTCAACAGCACCGTGGTGCGGCTGGCGCAGTTGTTCGCATGAGCGAAGACTTGATTCCGGTTGAGCGGATAGCTCAAACGATCTTCCTGCTGCGCGGGCAGAAGGTAATGCTCGATGTCGACCTCGCGCAGCTTTATGGCGTGCTGACGGGCCATCTGAACCGGGCGGTCAAGCGCAACGCCGATCAATTTCCCGCGGATTTCATGTTTCAGGTCACCGGCGACGAGGCCGAAAACTTGAGATGCCAAATTGGCATTTCAAGTTGGGGCGGCCGGCGCGGGCTCCCCTACGCCTTCACCGAGCAACGCGTCGCCATGCTCTCGAGCGTGCTCCGCAGCGCGCGGGCGGTGAAGGTTAACATCGCGATCAAGCGCGCGTTTGTGCAATTGCGTGCGGCCCTGGAGACGAATAGCGCGGTCGCGCGGAGATTTGCGGAGCTCGGGCAGCGCGTCGGGAAGCATGACGAGGAGATCGGCGCGATCATTGAGGCGATCCGACAGTTAATGGCGCCGCCGGAGAAGAAGGCGAAGCCGGAGATCGGATTTCACGTGCGCGAGACATCGCCGCGCTACCGGACGCGGAAAGCTCGATGATCGCCTGGACGATCTATCTCACGTTCATCGGCGCGCTCGTGGCGCTGCTCGCGCCGGGCGTCGCCGCGCGGTGGATCGCGCTCGTGACGACGATCAGCGGGTTCGCGATCAGCCTGCTCGCGTTCGTTGACATCACCGATCCGGGGCTGTTCCAAACGATAACGCGTCGCGAATGGGTGCCGCTGCTCGGGATGGAATACCACCTCGCGGCCGATGGCATCAGTCTCACGCTTTGCGTCGTGACGGGCCTGACCGCCGCGTGTGCAGTTCTGTTTTCGTGGGATGTGGAACGTCGGTCTAACGAGTTCTTCTTTTGGTTGCTGCTAGCCGTCGCTGGGTCATACGGCGTGTTCCTGAGCGCCGACCTCTTCCTCTTCTTCGTCTTCTACGAAGTCGTGATCGTGCCGAAGTATTTCCTGATCGCGATCTGGGGCTCCACGAACAAGGAGTACGGCGCGATGAAGCTGACGCTTTATTCGTTCCTCGGCGGCGCGCTCGTCATGATTGGCATCATCGCGATCTACGTGACGGCGGGGAAGGAGAGTGTCGCGACTTCGCTGAACATTCAGGAGCTCGCGCGCTTCCCGATCGCGGCCAGCGTGCAGGCGTGGGTGTTCCCGGTGCTGTTTCTCGGCTTCGCGATTCTTGGCGGCATCTGGCCATTGCACACGTGGGCGCCGACGGGGCACGTCGCGGCGCCGACTGCCGGCTCGATGCTGCTGGCCGGAATCGTGATGAAACTCGGCGCGTACGGTGCGCTCCGGATCGCGATGAACCTTTTGCCGGCAGGATTCGCGATCTGGCGTGATTGGATCGTCATCGCTGCTGTGATCGGCATCCTCTACGCGCCGGCGGTGGCGTTGCGTCAGCGCGACCTCAAGTTCGTGATTGGCTATTCGAGCGTCAGCCACATGGGCTTCGTGTTGCTCGGTCTTGGCTCGGCGACGGCGCTCGGCGCGGGTGGCGCGGTTCTGCAGATGTTCTCGCACGGCGTCATCGGCGCGTTGCTTTTCGCCATCGCCGGAATGGTTTACCGCCGCGCACACACGCGTGATCTCGACGCGCTTTCCGGCATGGCTTTGAACCGTGCGCTCCCGTTCGCCGCGTTCAGCTTCGTCATCGCTTCGGCGGCTTCGATGGGCATTCCTGGCTTCAGCGGATTCGCGGCCGAGATCACGATCCTGATCGGCACGTGGAAGAATTACCCGCACGCGGTCTGGATCACCGGCATTGGGATGGTGCTCGTCGCGGCGTTCACCTTGCGCGCACTCAAGACTTCGTTCTTCGGCGAACAGACGCGCACCGCAGCTGATGCACCGGCGCTGTTGGCGATCACCGCAGCCGAAAAGATCGGCGCCGTCGCGTTGATGTTCAGCACTCTCGCCGTTGGCATTTACCCGAAGTTCCTCCTCGACCGCATCATGCCCGCGGTCGAACAACTGACCTTCCTTCAGCCGTGAGCTACCTGGAACTACTGAAGCTTGCCGCGCCGGAAGCGGTCGTTGTCGTGACGGCGCTGATCGTTCTCGCCATCGGCCTGGCAAGTGAGCGTGCGAGCGCTTGGTGCGGGGGTATCGCTGCGGTCGGATTGGTCGCCGCGGCTGCGACTGTCCTGACTTTGCCTAACGAGGCGACGCTGTTCGGCGGAATGTTGGTCGTCAATTCCCTGACGTCGCTCTTCAAGATCATCTGCCTGGTGCTCGCGCTGTTCACTATCGCGCTCACTCGGTCGAACACGTTTTCCCGCCATCACGCGGAGTTTCTCGCGCTGCTGCTGCTCGCGACGGTCGGTCTCATGTTGCTCGTCGGCAGCGAAGAGCTGCTCATGATTTTCATCGGTCTCGAGCTGACCGGTTTGTCGCTTTACCTGATGACCGCGTTCGATAAAACGAGCGGCGCTTCTGCTGAAGCTGGGCTGAAGTATTTCCTCTTCGGCAGCACGGCGAGCGCGTTCACGCTCTTCGGTTTGAGCTTCGTCTACGGCGCGACAGGATCGACGGCGCTCGCGGCGATCGGCGAGAAAGTGACCGCGGGTCCGATCCCGCCACTGCTCGCCGCGGGGATCGTGATGACGCTGACCGGGCTCGCCTTCAAGGTCGCGGCGGCGCCGTTTCACCTCTGGGCACCGGATGCATATCAGGCCGCGCCGATTGCTTCGGCGGCGTTTATCGCATCGGGCTCGAAGGTCGCGTCGTTCGTGGTGCTCGGGAAGGTGCTGCTGATCGCGTTCGCGCCGGCTCATGGCAGCGCGGAATGGCATGCGATCGCCAATGGCTGGGCGCCGATCCTCGCCGCGCTCACGGCGTTATCGATCGTGATCGGCAACCTCGTTGCCCTCGTCCAGACGAATGTCCGCCGGCTGCTCGCGTACTCGGCGGTGGCGCACGCGGGCTATACATTGCTCGGCATCATCGCGGGCCGAGACGGGTTCGCGGCCACGTTGTTTTACACCACGATCTACGCGGTGACGTTGCTCGGCGCTTTCGGCGTTGTGGCATGGGTGCGCGAAGTCACGGGCGGCGACGATCTCAGTGATTTCGTGGGATTGCGGGCCCGGTCGCCGGTGCTCGCCGCCTGCATGGCGGTCTTCATGCTGTCGCTTGCGGGGCTGCCGCCGCTCGCCGGATTCTTCGGCAAATTCTACCTCTTCAGCGCCGCACTCGCCGCCGGCGAACGGCACGGTCTCCTCTGGCTCGTCGTGCTGGCGCTCTTCGGCAGCGTGATCTCGCTTTATTATTATCTCGTGGTGCTGAAGGCGATCTTCGTCGACGAAACAACGAACGAGCTGTCGCCGATCATTCCCGGCGCTGTGCAACGGATGACGCTCACGCTGCTCGCGGCGATCGTGTTTATCGCCGGCGTTCTGCCCACGAACCTTATCGCTCGGATCGTTGGCGCGTTGCACTAGCGAACGACGCCTGCACCTAACGAGTCGCTCGCGCCGGAATCTGTGGTATACTCCGCGATGGCAAAACCTTCCGGCTCCTCTTTTTCACGTCGCGCTCCTGATAACATCACCGAAGAGCTGGTGGCGGTTCTCTCCTCGAAGACCGCTTTTGAATTCAAGCCGCTCTTCGACATTATCCTCGCCAATCTCCGCGAGCGAAACGCTGCCAGCGGTGGTGAAGAGATGCTGCGCCTCCGTGCTTACGAGAAGCTCCAGAGCCTCGTCGCGCAGGGTGCGGTCGAGCGGAAAGTGAACGGCACGGTGAAGAAATACAAAGGTGTTCCGGCCCGTCTCGCCACCTTGAACGCCGAGCAGAAGGTGTTGCGCGCCGAATGGGATCAGCGCGCTCTCGACAAAGCGGCCGCGGCCGCCGCAAACTAGTCGCCTCGTGGAGTAGGCAGATCTCTGTCGATCACCTGCGACCGCTCGGCGTTTGCCGGGCGGATCTGAAATGGGCACAGCCGAAGTCGCAGAGCCGACCCGGGAATCGCAAGAGGCGCGGCCACGCGCCGGTCGTCCCTTGCTCGTTCTTGCCGTCGGAACGGCGACGATCTTCGCGGCTGCGTTCCTGTTGTTTTCGCTCCAGCCGCTGGTTGGCAAGATTGTTCTGCCGCGCTTTGGCGGCTCGGCCGCCGTGTGGTCGGTCTGCCTTGTCTTTTTCCAAACGGCGCTGCTGGCCGGGTACGCGCTCGCGTACGGAATCGCCAGGTTTCGGCCGAGGCAGCAATTCGCCGCCTACGCCGTGCTGTGGTTAGTCGCCGCACTCGTCGCTTCGGTGCCCGTTGGCGATGTCTGGCGACTGACGTGGTTCGACAACCCCGCCGGCGAATTGCTCCTGAAGCTGATGCGATTCGTCGCGCTGCCGTGTGTGCTGGTCGGCAGCGTAAGCATCCTGGTGCAGGTTTGGGCGCGGCTGTCGGGCGTGAAAGATCCTTACGCCTTCTATGCCGTCTCAAATGTCGGCTCGCTCGGCGCGCTGCTCGCTTATCCGACCTTGATCGAGCCGAATCTTTCGGTGCCTGCCTCTGCCGGAGCGTGGACGTGGGGATTTCGGATCGTGGCGCTGCTCGTCGCGGCGCTCAGCATCAGCGTCTGGAAGGCGGGAGCTGCGAATGCGCGGCAAACCGAGTCAGCGGAACCGCACGCACCGGCTCCCGGTTGGAAATTGACGCTCGCCTGGATGTTTCTCTCCGCGATCGGCGCCGGCTTGCTGGTCAGTTTCACCTCACGCATGACGCAGGACATCGCGCCGATCCCGATGCTCTGGATCATCCCGCTGGCGCTTTACCTGCTCACGTTCATCATCTGTTTCGGCGGCATGTATCGACGCGATTGGATCCTGCCGCTCGCGCTGATCGCGTTTGCGCTGCACACGTTCGTCACGCTCCGCTACGGCTGGCAGGACCTCGGCTTCGAACGAAAACTTTTCGGCCAGGAGATCAGCGTAAGCGGCATCACGGTCGGCCTGGTGCTTGCCTCGAGCGCGTTCTTCCTGCTCGTCATGTTCCTGCACGGCGAGCTCTATGCGTTGCGCCCGCCGGCGCGTTTCCTGAGCCGCTACTATGTCGTAATTTCCGCCGGGGGTGCGGTGGGCGGCGCGTTCGTCAGTCTGGCGGCGCCGTTCTTATTCAAGTTGCAATTTGAATATCCGCTCCTGCTCGGGCTCGCGCTGGGCGTCCTGCTCACGGTGACGCTCGTGCATGGCGTGCGCCTATTGCAGAACTACTGGCTCAACGCCGCCGCGACCATCGGGATCATCGTGGCCGGGCTGGGACTGACGGTGGCGAAGATGGTCGGCCCGCAGGCGTTGGAAGGTAGCGAGACGAAGATCGCGTATTACCGAAACGTTTACGGGCCGATGCGGGTTGAGATCACGCCTGTCCGAAAATCTTTTCTTCATGGAACGACGACCCACGGCACGCAGTTAACCGACGCAAACGCGGCGCTGAAACCGATCAGCTACTACAGCGAGCAATCGGGCGTCGGCGTGGTCTACAAGTTCCTGACCGACGACGAACAGCGGCAACAGCTGCGGATCGGTGCGATAGGGCTGGGCGTCGGGACGTTGGCCGCATACGCGCGTGGTGCGCCCTATGTCGACGCCGCGCCCGGCGAGCGCGCCGTCATCTTCTACGAGCTGGATCCCGAGGTGGCCGAGATCGCGCGAACGCACTTCACCTACCTCACGCTCGGCAATCCAAACGTCCCCGCGATTCACTTCGGCGACGGCCGCACCACGCTCGAGCAACAGCCTGCGCAAGCATTCGACATGCTCGTCGTCGACGCCTTTAGCGGCGATGGCATTCCCATTCATCTCCTCACCCGCGAGGCGCTGGAGCTCTACCTGCGGCACATGCAACCTGAAGGCGTCATCCTGTTTCACATCAGCAACCGGTATCTGCGGCTCGAGACTGTGATCGGAAACGCCGCGCACGCTCTCGGACTCGAGGCACTCACTGTCGACCACGCTGCCGAAGGAGACGATCTCGACTCATCTACCTACATCGTCGTGAGCCGGCGCAAGCTGCCGCTGACGACGCAGGAATGGGAGGACGGTGGGAAAACAGAAGTGGCAAGCACCATTCGCGATTCCGGCCTGCGCGTCTGGACGGATGATTACAGCAATCTCTTCAGCGTGCTCGCGAAGCCCTAGCCACGCGTTCCGAGAAGTATTGCGCGCACTCGGGCGGCAAGCTCCAGCTGCGACCGCGCTCGATTCGCATGATGACGACGCGCGTTGCCGCAATGCTCGGTTCGCTCGCCTGGCGGCCGCTGTCGCAGCGGCCAGCGCAATTAAATCTGGTCGTTCATTTCCTGCGTCTTGACGTAGAGCTGTTGCAGGAAATCGGCGACGCCGCTGACGGCGAAGATGCTTGCGACAGTACGCGTCCCGCGCGGGCTGAAGAGCGAGGCGCAGATGAACCCGGACGCGATCCAGGTGCCGATGCAAAAGGGGCAGGTGAGCAGTTCACCGATCGCGCGGCGCAATCCCCGCCCGCGGGGACGTTCCTCCAGCTCGCCGGCGCCGCCCTTGCCTTCGATCTCAGTGAACGGCGCGCGGATCGCGGTGGTGACCTTCCCTTTCGTGATGACGCGGCTGAGCTTCTGCGTCGAGAGGGCAAAGAGCACGAGGTCGTGGGGCTCGATCCGTTCCGGCAACGGCTCGCGCGAGCATTTTCGCGCGAGAAGCGCCGCCGCGATGGCGCCGTTGAAAAGCGCAGTCAGTGCGGCGTAGTCGCGGGTCGGCATCTGCTCGCGGCGAAGAGGCGCAGGTGCGTGCTCATGGCTACGCGTTGGGGCCTGCTCGGCCGGGTGTGCGCCGTCTTCCGTTCGCTGGGTCGTGCTCATGTCACCACTAGTTCGAACGCTAAGGCAGCGAACGCCGTGAAAATCGCACCCACTGCCGCGCTAAAAACCTGCCGTCATCGGAGCAAAGAATCAGTTCGCTGCGTAGAGGCGGCGCGCCGCTGCGACAACGCATCCGATGCCGATCCGCCAGTCGGCGACGAGCCGCCTACCGGCCGGGTCGTTTCTGCTCGGCCGAGTACGCAATCGGGTCCTGCCGAAAGAACGCGGCGAGCTGATCGTACAGCTTGCGGTTCTTCGCGCGAAGTGCGCGGGGTCGCTCGAAGAACGCCTCCGTTGCCACCGCGAAAAACTCCGCCGGGTTGGCCGCACCATAGGTATCGAGCACGCTCTCCGTGCCAGTCTCTTCCGCCGCGCGTAGCGCCTCAAACTCCGGTCGCATCACCCGCGCCCACGTCAGGTACTCCGCACGTGTCGCCAGCGCCGGTGCGCCATCGGTTGCTGCATCTTCGAAGTCGAGCTGATGCGCGAACTCGTGCACCACCAGGTTGTGGCCATCAGCCGGATCGGCGGCGCCGTGCTTCACATCATCCCACGCGAGCACGAGCGAACCCATGTCGCGCGCGGTGTGGCCCAGCCGGTTATCCGGACCGTGTTCCCAGATGCCGTCGCCGACATAACGATCCTCCTCCACGACGTAGCTCGAGGGATAAACCAGGATCGAGGTCAGCTCCGGGTAATAATCCGTCTCGCGATGCAGCAGGAGCAGGCACGCTTGCGCGGCGATGGTGACGCGAATTTCGTCGGTCAGCTCGAGTCCGCCGCAACCTTCGAAGCGCTTCTCATTTAGAAACACCTGCACATGCCCGAGCAGCTCCTCCTGATCGGTGGTGGGCAGGCGCGCGAAGATCGGCAGGTTGCGGGTGATGATCTCCTTCCACTCTGGGGGAAACGGAGCGGTCTGCAGCCGCTCGCGTCGCAGTCGTTTGCGCTCGGGAATTTTCATGGGTCGAAACGTCGGCCGGATTATGCACAAACGCCGCGCCGGACGAAAGTGAAACGGTGACGCGCCCGGCGACGCGCGCACGTCGATTCATTGAAAACGCTCACCACCAGGAGACCTGCGCGATCTTCTCGTCTCGTGTCACGGTGAAGCTAAACCAGAGATGCGCATCGCCGAGCACCGCGCGGTAGCGCAACGTCGAGTTCTCGTCCGCAGTCTCGGTTTGGGAGTAGGTGAGCGACTTCAGCTCGCCGTGTGAGGCAATCCATTCGCTCAAGCCGCGTCCGCTCGACGTCTTCAGGAAGAGCTGCATCGCGGGCGTGAAAAGCTTCGCGTCCGGCTTGCCGCTCAGAAGGCCGCGGAGCGCAGCCTTTAGTCTTTCGCTCCGCGCCGGGTCCGGATCGGCCGTCGCCTGCTCGCGTGCGAGTTGCGGAGCAACAATGCCGGCGATCTCCATCGGCAGATGATCGAGAATGCGGTCGCCATGATTCGTCAGCACGATCACGGCGAGTCGCTTATCCAGATACTGGCGAATCGCGGCCGAGAAACCCGGCGTCCCGCCGCTGTGCAGAATCGCGCGGCTGCCGTGTTCGCGATCGATCACCCAGCCGAAGCCATAGCTGAACGGCGGAGCCGAACTGCGACTCACGGCCAGTGGCGTCCACATCTCGTCCCAACTCTGCTGGCTCAGCAGCTTGCTTTCCTGCACCGCCGCTGCCCAGCGCGCCATGTCAGCGATCGTGGAGACGATCGCACCGGCGGAGTACGCGTTTTCGTGCAAGGCATCACGATTCACAAACGACGCGTCGTGCCAGCCGTAGCCCGCTGCACGCCGCGGGATCAGTGCACGCGGATCGCTGCTCCGCGTCGCGTTCATACCGAGCGGAGCGAAGATGCGCTCGCGCAGAAATTCCCAATACGTTCGGCCGCTCGCGCGCTCGATAATGTTGCCGAGCAACAGATAGCCGCTGTTGTTGTACGCCCAGGTCTCACCGGGCTTAAATTCCAGCTTGAGGCGCGTGCCGAGCAGGCGGCTCATCTCATCGTGACTGCGCGCCGCGTGCGCCTGGTCGGGCAGCCCGGGCACGCTCAGGTACTCCTGGATACCTGAGGAGTGCGTCAGCAGGTGGCGCACAGTGATCGCGCGCCAGCCGACGGGCAGCTGCGGCAGATGCTTCGTGATGCTGTCGTCGAGGCGGACCTTGCCTTCTTCGACGAGCATCATGAGCGCGACCGCCGTGAACTGCTTCGTCACGGAGCCGATCTCGAAGACGGTGTCGTTAGTGACCGGCACGTCGAGCTCGAGGTTCGCGATGCCGTAGCTCCGGATCGTTCCGACTTCGCCGTCGCGCACGACCGCGATCGCGACGCCGGGTAGGCGCAGCTCCCGCGTTCGTTCGCCGATGTAATCATCGATTGCATCCGCACGTGCCGTGGCCGGAGCCGCGGCGAGCACCACCACCACAGCGAGGGTGGAACCGATCTGCTTCATTCGGGCGGGATTGAGGCGTTTAGGTTGAAGATCGTGGTCGGCGCCGCCGCTGCTGCACCAGCGAAGCGCTTAGAACTCGCGAAGGATTCTTCCTCCGCCGGCGAGCGGAGCGTCGAAGCCATTCTCGCGCAGCGCATACCAAAACGTGACTGCGTTAATGCCAAGGATTGGGATGCCGATGACGGGCTCCAGCTTCTCGGCCACCTGCATCAAGCTCATGTTCGTCCCGCATTGCACCACCGCATCGAGGCGGTTTTCTTTCGTTGCGAGCAACTCGCGGATCGCCTTCTCCTTCGCCCAGTCCGGCACGTGCGCGATGTGCAGCGCGTTCGCACACGAGAAGCCAACACTCGAAACAACGTCGAATCCCAGCTCTTCGAACATCTGCGTCGCGGACTCGTTCCCGAGCTTGTCGAATGGCGTCAGAATGCCAATCCGCTTCGCGTCGTACTTCCGCAGCGCGGCTTCGATCGCATCGTGCCACGTCGCCCAGGAGAGCTTCGAGTGCGCCTCGATTTCCACCATCGGCGCGCGCACCTCTTTGATGCCGCGGAGAATGTGCTCCAGGCTCATTCCTATGATCATGTACTCCGGCTGCGCCAACAACGCCGCATCGACCGCCGTCCGCAGCCCGCTCAGGAATTGACGCTTGTACTCGAGCAGGTCCTCCGCCGTTTCGAGCTTCGGCTTCGGAGTGATCACGTTCGCGGTGTGCAGACCAACTCCGCGCAGCGCCTCCGCATTCGCGCCGATGATGCTCCAGAGCTCGTGCTCCATGCTCGTGTTCGTCGCCGGAATGATCAGCCCGAACTTTCGTCGGAAGCTCCTCACGTCCGGGTGCCCCTGCCCGGAATCGATCTCGAAGTTCTCCGCCTTGTGGCCGTTGTGGATCACACCTGGAGGCGCCAGCGCAGGCATCGGCGGCTCGTTCACGTCCGGTATGGAGATCTTCCTACCGGAGAGCTTGCCCGTGATTGTCTGCGCCGCTCCGCGTGACCGGGATGCCGTAGCGGTCGCGTCGGCCACGGCTTTATTCGGCGCGAGCTTCTGGTTTGCCTGTAGGACTCGACTGGCAACTCCGCTCAGCGCAGTTGCCGCGATGCCCGCGAGCGCCTGCCGGCGCGTGATTCCACGTCTCACTTCCATTGTGTGTCCTCCTCGCCTGAAGCTTCAAAATAGAACGCGCGGTCTCCGCTGGCCAAGCTCCGAGTGCACGCGCTTTGCGGAATCGTGCGGCGACGTCACCATCACCGGGCGGTGCGGCAGTGCTGGCCGGACGAGCAACGCCGCATCGTAAGCCGTTTACGACGGACCGGGGGCGAGCGCGCTGGTCTTTGCGGGTTTGTTAAAACTTGAGCTTCCACGTCTCGCCCGGTTTGCCGCCATACCATTTCCTCGATTTATGGCTGATCGCCGCTCTACCGTAAATCCGCTGCACGGCTCAATCATTTCTGTTCCATGGCAACCTCCACCCCTCCATCAGTCACTCCCGCAGACGCCATCGACGCGTTGTCACGGCGTCGCATGGCGAGGATCGCTGGCGCGCTCTACGTCGTCGTGATCTTTGGCGGCATCTTCGCGGGAGGCGTTCAGGAATCGCTTACCGTGAAGGGCGACGCTGCGGCGACGGCCGGCGCGATTGCCGCGCATCCTTCGCTCTGGCGTTGGGGTATCGGAGTCCACCTCGTCTACCTGGCCGGCGCCGCCACGGTGGTGAACGTCCTGCTCTACCGCATCTTCAAACACGTGCAGGCGACGGGTGCATTGCTTGCATTCGCCTTTAATCTCGCTTCGATCGCAATCGAAGGCGCAGCCATCCTCCTTCTTTACGTTCCACTCACGGTCGCTGCATCGCCGAGCGATTTGGCCGCGCTGAGTGAAGCCGACCGGCAGGCGCTCGCCTATCTTGCCGTCCGTCTTTATGAGACCGGCTTCGGCCTTGCCTTATTCTTCTTCTCCGGTTTTTGCGCGGCTATCGGATTGCTGATCCTGCGATCCCGCTTCGTCCCGCGTGTCATCGGTGTGCTGATGGTTGTGGCAGGCGCGTGCTACTTCGTGAACAGCTTGGTCACGACAATTGCGCCAGGGTTTTCGTCCGTCCTGTCCCCATGGATCATCCTGCCGTGCTTTCTCGGTGAAGCGTCGTTCGCCATTTGGCTGCTGGCTAAAGGAACACGAGCCGCGTAGACGAAGATCGCCCCATCCCGCGCAACCTCACGCGCGCTGCACGTCGAAGCTGGGATCTTGGCGGCTTTAAGCCGTCAAGCTCGCCAGCGCGACTGAGGCGAATCGTCCTACGCATCCGCTGCCGCCGCGCGCTGTAGCTCGCCGAGGTCGAGCTTTTCCATCGCCCAGACCTTGCTGGTGACGCGCTTGACCATGGCGGGATCATCGCCGTTCAGCCAATCCCAGATCTGGCTCGGCACGATCTGCCACGGCAGGCCGAATTTGTCCCGGAGCCATCCGCAGACGTTGGGCTCGCCGCCATCGGCCGCCAGCTTCTCCCAGAAGTAATCGATTTCCTCCTGCGAGTCGCAGTTCACGACGAGGGAGACGGCATTGGTAAAGGGAAACCCGGGCCCGCCATTCAAGGCGACGAACTGCTGGCCCTTCAGCTCAAAGGCGATGGTCATGACGGTGCCGGGCTGGTTGTCTCCCGGCGAGCCCTGGGGAAACCGCGTCGTCGAGTGGATTTTCCCGTCTTTGAAAACGGAAAGGTAAAACTGGACCGCGTCTTCCGCGTTGCCATCGAACCAAAGCATCGGCGTGATCTTTTGCATCGGCAGAGAATGACGAGCTACGCGAACCTGTGCAACTGCGCTGCTATGTCATCTGTCAACCGAAGAACACGTCACGCGCGGCAGCATATGCCAGGTAGACTGCAGAGCCGCTGGGGCAGCGACGGTAACTCGACAAGAAGCAGCGCTGTTACCAGCGGCGCGCGCGCGACTGACGTGCTGGACAAGGCCGCCCGGGATGGTAACTGCCACAGAGTGCGTGGCGAGGCACCGGACGCATTTGGCGTTCCCACGGCCGCGCGACTTGCCGCCTGTCTATATAACGGTGTGTGCGCGGCGGACGCCGAAATACACGAACTGGCTCAGAGTGGTAGGGCCGCGAACGTGGTGTCCTCAACATAGGTCTAGAGCTGGAGTAATACGGTTCCCGCGACTGGATTCGAGGGCGGCGACTGCGCGCGGAGTAATACGGACTCCGCACTGATGGCGGAAACGAGCGCCGGGGCGGAGCATAATCTCCGGACATAGGTGCTGAGAATTGGCGATGCCGCTCAACGCGATACGAAGGTGTCGGAGGCGGTGGTGGTGCTAAGCTGTAGCGAATCACCTGACAAGATTGGTCAGGGTAGTGATACGTCTCGCAAATGGTGTGTAGTGGTGGGGTTGTGGGGCATTGACCGCCCTGATGTTCCTCGTGATAGTGCGAACAGGCATGACACCACTGCGGGTGTTGTTCACGAACCACTTCGCTGAACCGCTCCACTGCGTCTGCGCGGCCGTCGGCCTCACCGCTCGCATAGCTATCACTGCGAGTCTCCGCGCCGTCGTCGGTGTTACCAGTGCTGTCGTCGAGCGTCGAGCGGTCTAACTCGCCAGTCGCCGCCATGAGGCCAAGGGCGGCTGATGCATCCTCCGGAGATATTCGATCGGCAGTAGGAAATCGCGTTTCGCCGATGAATCGCCCGGCTTCATCGTAGTGGGAAACGCGGTTTCCTGACGATAAAACATCGTGTCCGACGTAATGGCTGCGGCCATCTTTATCGAGTGCATGATGCTCGATCCGGTTTCCGTTGAGCCGCGAGTGACCGATTGGACGGTTATCGGCGTCGAAATGTTCGAACGAATCGCCGAACCGGCTTGAGTGGCCAGCGGTCCGGTTTCCAGCCGCGCGGAGAGTGACTCGGTTCCCTGAGCTGGTAAGTTCGTACGTGCCGATCGGCTTACCCGTGTCAGTTGCGATGGGTAGTCGACGGGGCGCTCCGCTCATGTTCGATCGAGCTAAAGCCATGCTTCCGGCGCGCATCGTTCCAGCTTCACCGAAGCCTGCAGCTGCCCCACTAGACGCGCCCCGGAGCGCCGCCCCCCGCGCTGCGCCGGCGCCCAAGCGCCCGACGCTTGCGGCAGCGCCTGCACCGCGCAGGCCAGTAAGGGCGGCTCCCAGGCAGCCCGAGAGAAGAAAGGCAACCCCGATTGTAGCAACAGTCGTGAAGCTCGTCTGAAGTCTTCCTGCCATTGTGTGAAACAGCGCGGTGGAGGCGCATCGTAGCCCGCTAGCGCGCGTGAAGGCGAGAACAATGTATCTCAGCGCGCGCACGGTGCGGATCGAACCGCACCGCCAGTTCTTGCTTCATCGCGAGACGCCGACTATCTCGGGGAAGGATGCCGCTGCTGCGCTCTCTCTTGCGACTGTTCCCCGCGGGGGCGGTTCCGCTCGAGGACTTCCATACCGAAGTTGCTGCGCATGTGATGCGATCACTGCCAGAGCAGACGCTGGCTTGGCTGCGGGAGATTGGCGCAACGACCGCGACGCGTGCCGACGAATTCGTCGTTTCGACTCAGGAGGAACTTTCCGCGCTAGAACTACACGCAACCGGCAGCAGGCCTGACATCGCAATCCGAATTGCCACGAACGGAGAGCGCGAGCTGATCTACATCGAGTCGAAGGTCGGATCGCACGAGGGCCATCTGCAGTTGAGCCGTTATCTCGATCACCTGCAGAACCGCGCCGAGGCTCGGAAAGCGCTTGTTTTCATCACGCGCAGCTACGAACCGAAGGAGATTTCGTCTCGACCTAACGTGCTTTTTGTGCAGACGCGTTGGTCAGCTTTCTACCGGTCGTTAAGTCAATGCCGCCCAAAACCCGAGCTATTGAGTGAGCTGTTACAATTCATGGAGGAACACAATATGGCGCAGACCAATCAATTCACGAGCATCGACGTGTTAGCACTCAGCAATTTTTCCCGAGCCAGGAAGCTCATGGACGCGACGATGTGGGAGGCCGTGCAGAAGATGTTCATCAACTTCGTCGGGAAGCCGTTCTGGAAAGAGTCAGCGTTCACGCAGCTTAGGAATCACGGCCGCTACGTTATGTTTTCCGGCTTCGGCCCAGGTCACCAATTTGAACTTCTTCTCGGTTACTGGACTGATCAGGACATCATCACAGAACCACCTTGGGTCGGCGTTACTTGGCACGTTAATCCCAAGGCTGCCAAGCGAGCGGATATTGTCGCAGCGATGGAGGATTACGTCCGCACAAGCGGCGGCAAGTGGGAAGCTTTCGATCTAACCGATGAGAAATCGTGGGGAGGGATGTCTCGAGGAAAGGTGCTCACGGACTTCTTCGGTGAGGACGATCACGTGAAGAGCATCACAACGATGTTCGAGGAACTGTTGGACGACGTTACCGCGTTCAAGACGCGGTACCCGAAGCTACCCTGGACGCCGCAAAAGTCCGAAGCTGAGGAGCCGTAGACGCGGTTCAAGCGCGAATTTCGGGAAGATCCGTCGACACAATCCCGGTGAGCGACATCCCTTCGCGCGCGGGCACTGCGGCACTGGCACGGCGCCTTATCACTGACTTCGCAGGTGCGAGTGCCAATGCCGTCCTCGGAGGGATCATCAGGAGCTGTGGTTTTGCGCGGCTTCCGCAGCAGCGTGACGCGGGTCGCCCAGATTCAGTTTCTGCTGTCTTACCTGAGCGAACTCTCAGGTCCGATCTCCTTCGAGTTCGGCATGCCTCGAGGGTCGGAGAATCGATGTCGCGCTCGTCGTTGGGGCGGTAGTTTTCGCCGTCGAGTTCAAGGTTGATGAGTCCGAGTGATCCCACACGAGCGCCGGGAGTTTACGACAACCTTCGCGTATCTTACTGGCGTAGGGATCACGGTCGTCGCACGCCGGCGATCACCCAGCTAGTCTCTTTGTACATCTCTGCGCGATGTCGTGCAGTGCAGCTTCGAGGATTGGCAACCGCTTGTACTGCGATTCGAAAGGTTCGAGGTGCTGCCGGAAATGGAAACGACGAGTCGCAGGTTGCGCATCCGCCGATCGCGCGTGGCTCAGCAGCCCGACCAAGGTCGTGGCTTTTGCCCGCACGAGACCAAGCAGAAATTCCAATTCATCGACCGTCACAAAGAAGACGCGATCTAAGGAAATCGGCAGAGGCGATCCGTAATCGCGTTGTAGTTTTGGCAGCAAATAGCCGCCAAATATCGCCTCGAAATCTACGCTGCTGCCAAGGAACAAACTATCGTAGGTGACGATCATTAGGAATGTCTCGCCACGCGTAGCGCCAATCATCCACTCATCCGCGCAACTCCGAATCCTCAGATACGTTGCCATTCCCTGTCGTACTGCTTTTACAGCGGACTCTTTGATCGCGCTAAATACCAGATCAGCTCGCTGAGACACTCGTCCACGAGCCGACATTTCGATCCCCTTGGCGTCGATCAAAATGGCACCTGCTTCCTCTCTCACTAGAAAGTCGACGCACTTGCCGTCTCCGGTGAGCCGCGATTTCAACCAAGCCTCATCGCGATATTCGGTTTCAGCATCGGCGCGACACCGATCGACATACCTCTCGAATATCGGCCCGAACTTCACGCCGAATCCTGCTGGATCATCGCGCCTCAACGTGCGGTAAACCATAGATTCTACGGATCTCATCAGAAGGGGTGGCGAAACGACCGCGAATTCCCCAGATCCGCTGCTTATCAGCGGCACGTCGAGGAGCGGAGATGGCAGGATCTTCTGATCAGCAACCGACATGTTTCTGAATTGCGGTGACGTAAGCAGCTTCTGTAGCTCCCGAATGGTTTTGGACACTGTGGCGAGAAAAGAATCCGCGGCTGTCGGACCAAAGACGCCTGCCGATGCTCGGAAGTAGTCTAGTCGTAAAACTTTCGGTATAGCGGGCGCGATTAACGGCGTTAGAAGGACGAACAACCAAACGACGTATTCGCCGAGAGGGATGCTCGTTGCGCGAACGAATTGCCTTGCGAAAGGATGCTCCGGGGGAAGTGACGAGAACAACAGGTGTTGTCGCGCTACCGCTTCGGCATTCGGACCGCGCTGCAGCGAAAACTGCTGGAAGGCGAGGTGACGAATGAAAAGACTTACATGTTCATAATCGCTCGGCAGCCGAAGACGCCCTTCAATGTCATGAAGGATGTTCAGGACTTTGCGAAGGTCATCTGCTGTTGCCGGCCGGCGGCGATGGGAGAGCGCGTCGGCTTCTTGCAACGCCCACTTGATAGCCAAAAGCAAATTCCAGGGCTGATACTTGCTTAGCGCCTCTATGCCCCGCGCGTATGCGAAGTGTAGCGCGTCAATCGCGTGCCGAATGAAGCTCTGAGGGTCTACGCCGCGAATCCTATTTCGCGCCTGTTTGTAGTCGTCGAACAGCGGATCGCTCCTCATTGTCTTCCCCCACGCGGTGATATTTCGTGCGTCACAGTGTCGTCACTTGCGTCTGCTAAACCGTAGCGGTATCGAGCATGACGTGCCGACTGCGCTCTCCACCTTTCTCAACACGGCCGGTGCTATGCACGCACGCGAGGAGATGCTGATGCATCGACTGCTTGACGACGTCAAATTAGCGGCCGCTCGACGCGAATATCACCTGATCACATATCGATCGGACGTGGATCATGATGGCTTTGACGTCATCTTCGATGACCGGCAGATGTTGCGGAAGTTTCAGGTGAAGACTGTGCTTGGCGGCACGAATTTCTGGAACATTCACAAGCGGCTACTTCGACCTGAAATGTATTCAGCAGATAACTTCGGTTTCGAGTCCTCGACGACGGGAATCGGTCAGGAGGGGGGAGTCATTCTGATGAAAACGACGGAACAGCCTGACGGGCAGCTGACCGTCGAATATGGATACACGGACCTACACATCCTCACTGCTATCGAGCTCGATATTATCCCCCGCCACCCCAACGCGAAGAACGGGGTCGACAGAGTCATGGCGGATCTTCGACGCAACACCACCCCGAGCGATCGAGTAGAAGTTGGCGTGGGCGGCTTTGTCATGTCTCGAGGCGTGGATGAACTCCTTGCACTTGCTGGCGTTCAATCAACGAGCGACGGACAGTGGCGATACAATCTTATGAAGATCAGCGCTGCGAACCTTGGGATGGAACGCGAGCAGCAGGAAGGAGCCATCGAGTCTCTCAGAAAGTTCATTGCTGACGAGCTCGTCCAGTTGACCAACTGACCGTAAGTGACCGCGCTAAGCGGTAGTCGCGCGGTCCGTGAAAACCTCCACGGCGGACGTTCTACTTCATCCGATTGAACGTCTTCTGCAGCAGCGCTAGATCGCTCGGCTGGCCAAGCTTTTCGCGCGTGCTGTCGACCCACTTCTTCTCGAGCGCGTTCTTGGTTGGCCGATCGTTCTGGTAGAAGACGCCGAAGACGCCGGGGAAGGGTAACTGCGCGAGCTTGTAGGCGGCGAGCTCGTCGGTGACGTCGTGGCGGAGCTCGTCCTCGGGGGTGTTATCCCATTTCTTTTCCTGGATGACTTCGAAGGCGCCGCCTTTCCGCGGATTTGCCGGATCGAAGGCGCCGGGGAAAAATTCGACACACTCGCTCAGGCACTCGATGACGCTGAAGCCCTGGTGGTCCATGGCGCGCTCGATCATGGAGATCATGTGATTGACCTGGGAGGCGTGGGTGCGCGCGACGAAGGTGGCTCCGCTGGTGACGAGCTTTTTCATCGGGTTCACGGGCTGGTCGATGGCGCCCTGCGGGTCGGTCTTGGATTTGAAGCCGATGGGCGAGGTGGGCGAGGTCTGCTTTTTGGTCAGGCCATAGACGAAGTTGTCCATGATGACGTAGGTCATGTTGATGTTCTTGCGGGCGCCGTGGTCGAGATGGTTGCCGCCGATGCTGAAGCCGTCGCCATCGCCGCCGAAGAGGAAGACGTGCAGGTCGGGCCGGGCGAGGCTGACGCCGCTGGCGAGGGGGACGGCGCGGCCATGGATGAAGTGGGCGCCGTAGCCATTTACGAAATAGGGGAAGCGGGAGGAGCAGCCGATGCCGGCGAGGGTGACGATCTTCTCGTGGTCGAGCTGGCGTTTCTCGATGACTTTGTAGTAGGCGGCGAGGACGGCGAAGTCGCCACAGCCAGGACACCAGGTGGGGTGGTCGGCGGTGATGGCTTTCTTGGTGAGCTTTTCGCGGGGGAAATCGACGAGGCCGCGGGTCTCGACGGGGACTGGGACGGTTTCGGTGCCGAGGGTGGTGTTCATAAAGGTTTTCTAATCAGGAAGCGTGGAATGCAGGTGGTCAGCTAGCGACTACGGAGCGTGCGTTTTGTTGCGGCGGGATCGCGGCGGCAATCAAGGATCGCGTGCACGTGCACGACGCCGCTGACGCGGTAGTAAATCGCGAACGGGAACGGGTCCGCGATCGCTCGGTGGAAGCCGTGCAGCTTCGCATGGACGCCCACAGTGATGGCGAGGCCATCGATCGCAGCAAGGATCGAATCGCGGAAGTAACTGCCCGCGCCGTGCTCTTGTTGTTCATAGAAGTGCCAGCCTTCGATGATGTCTTCACGTGCACGCGGCAGGATCTCGATCGTCACGAAGTACGACGAAGAATGTCAGCTTTGGCGTCCTCCCAAGGGATGAACTTCGCTTTGCCCGACTGAATCTCTGCCTCGCGCTCAGCAAGAACCTCAGCGTGCCATGCAGGCGATTCGATCTGGTTCTCATCGATCGTATCCCAGAGCGACATCACCAGTTCGATTCGCTGCGCCATTGGTAGGGCGGCAATCTGCTCTCTGATCTCGGCGATGCTCATCTTGGTTGCCCGTTATTTCTGGCTCTCCTCCGTGCCGGACATGGCGATTGCCGCGTCTTCAGCGCGTTCGCTTGGCGGGTGTTTGGAGTGATCCTTTATGCCGGCTGAGGCCTGAATCGCTTCGGTGCCGGGCTTGTTCGGATCATTGTCCATCGCGCGGTCGCGCTCGGCGGAGACGGTGGCGCCAGCGCGGTGGGTGGCTTCTGAGGTCGTGGCGCCATTACCGGACGCGCCGTTCGCGAGGGTGCCGTTGGTGGCGACGCCGTAGCCGCCTCCGAGACCTTCGAGGATTTCTTTGACGCGGAAGGTGAGGCCGTCAGTCTTGGTGAGGCTGGTAATTCTCGGGTCGCAGTAGCGGGCGCGGAGAATCGTCGCGAGCTGGCCGTAACCGTAGACGCCTTGGTCGTTCATCTCCACGACGACGATGCGCTTGAAGTTCGCGAAGACCCTCTCGAGGCCGTTTGGCAGCGGGTGGATGTGGCGCAGGTGGATGGCTGAGATTGCGTCGCCGCGGGCGCGTGCCTGTTTTACCGCATCGTGGATGGGGCCGTAGGTGGAGCCCCAACCAACGAGGAGGACTTCGCCTTCGCCGCCGCCGTAGATGTTCGGGAACGGGAGTTCTTCGGCGAGCTTCTGGAGCTTGGTACGCCGCTTGGCGGTCATCGCCATGTGCAGCTTCGGGCTGCCGGTTGGGTGGCCCATCTCGTCGTGCTCGAGGCCGGTGACGAGTGGGTATTTGCCGTCCATCAGGCGTACGCCAGGCGGGACGTGCTGCGTGATGCGGTTCAGGTCGTAGGGCTTGAAGCTGTCGGGGCGCGTGGTGAGATCGGGATGCGGGTTCTGCATCAGCTCCTCTAGCTTCGGTTCATCGAACGCTTCGATACGTGTGGCCAGCGAGGTGTCGCTGAGGATGAACACCGGCGTGCTGTATTTGCGCGCGATCCGCGCTGCTTCTACAGCGATGTAGAAGCAGTCTTCCACGGTCTTCGCCGCGAGAACCACGCGCGGGCTGTCGCCATGCCCGCCGAAGATCGCCTGGTGCAAATCGCTTTGCTCGACGTTCGTCGGCAGGCCGGTGCTGGGGCCGCCGCGTTGCACGTTGATGATGATGATCGGCATCTCGGCCATCGACGCCCAGCCGATCGCTTCCGTTTTGAGCGAGATACCCGGGCCTGCGCTTCCAGTCACCGACAGATAGCCGGCTAACGAGAAGCCGAGCGCGGTCGAGACAGCTCCGAGCTCATCTTCGGACTGCACGAAGAGGCCGCCGTATTTCGGCAGCTCCGTCCGCAGGATTTCCATGACCGAAGACCACGGCGTGATCGGATAACCAGCTCCGTAGCGGACGCCGCCGGCGAGCAGCCCGTAGGCGAGCGCCTGGTTGCCGTCCATCGTGATCTGGTCACGCGCGCCGGGCTTTTTCTCGACGTGCTCAAACTTGTAAACGGTCGAGATAAAATTGCCGACGGGGTAGTTGTAACCGGCCTGGAAACCCATCAACGCGGTGTTGACGATGCTCACATCTTTTCCCGCGAACTTCTCGCCGATCAGCTTCTTCAGCTTGTCGACATCGAGATGGAAGATCTTCGCGATGAGACCGAGCACGAACATGTTCTTGCCCTTGTCCTTCGCGGTGCCGCCGAGCGCCTCCACGGTGAGGCCGGTGATGGGCACGCCGAGATAGACGAAGCGTTTGTCGTCGAGATCGGGCTCGACGTTGTCGCTGTCGTAAAGAAGCACGCCGCCTTCCTTCAGGAAGCTGAGGTGGTCCTGGTAGCTGTGCTGGTAGAACGCAACGAGGAAGTCGGCTTCGTCGCCAGCGGAGAGCACTTCACCTGAGCCAATGCGCACCTGGAAGATCGACGGCCCGCCGGAGATCGTTGAGGGGATGGTCATGTAGGTCATGACATCCTGGTCGCTGCGGCCGGCGAGCCGCGCGAGAAAGGCGCCCGCGCTCTGGATGCCATCCTGCGAGTTGCCCGCCAGGCGGATGACGGCGTCCTGGATGTTTTCAGGCCGCAGGTCGGCGCGATCCGGAGCACCAGGTCCGGGTGTTCCATTCGGTGCGGCAGGCATTTGCGCCGCGGTGATGTCTGGATTGTTCGGCTCGCCCATGATAGTGGCCAAAGAATCTCCGGCAATTACTCTGCTTTTACCAGACGAAAGAAGAGCACGCTGGTTCACCCCACATCGCCCGGAACGCTGCTCCTCCGCCTCATCGAGGGCAATGGCGGCCGCGCTACCCCGAACCGGCCGCGATCTCCGCCTCGGCGCGGAGCCAATGCTCCTCAGCTCTGCCATCGGGCCGCCCTTCTGCCTCCCAGATCTCCTGCGCCCGCTGCCGGATTCGATCCGCCAGTTTTCCCACCGGCAACCCCATGCTTCCGGGGACTCCAACGCCCGGCGTTTGCCCTCGGCCGCGCATCTCCTGATCGAATGCATCGTCGATCGCTTCGCCCGCGGGAGGCGCGACGTTCGCCGGATGTCCGCCACCCGTCACAGCATCGCCGCCATGTTCGGGAGAGAGAAGAAATGCGAAACGGCCGAGAAAAGGAAACGACTTCATACCTCAACATCGCGCGCTACCCGTCGGCCAGACGCCCGGTTGATTCGTGGTGACCCAGCGACGCCGCCCGCGCTGCGCGACGAACGACTCACGCGCGTCACCGGAGGGCCAGAGACGCCGCTGCGCGCGAACCTTAGGCGAATGCAATCGCCCCACACGGAGAACTGGCCCGCGCGCCTTTGGATCGTGCGCCACGGCGAGAGCGCCGGGAACGTGGCGCTGCGAGCCGCCCACGCGCAGGGACACCATCGCATCCAGCTCGATACGCGGGACATGGATGTGCCGCTCTCCTCGTTAGGCGAGCGACAATCGTCCGCGCTCGGCAGCTGGTTTGCCGAAAATCAAGCCGCGCCTGATGCCATCCTCAGCTCGCCTTATGTGCGCGCGCGGCGCACGGCCGAGATGGCCGCGGCGGCGGCCGGCTGGCAGATCCCGATCACTTACGACGAGCGTCTGCGCGAGAAAGAATTTGGCATCATCGATGCCCTAACGAGTGCCGGTGTCGTTTCGCAATACCCCGAACAGGCGACGTTCCGTAAGTCGTTAGGCAAATTCTATCATCGCGCGCCGGGAGGCGAGAGCTGGTGCGACGTGATCCTGCGGCTGCGCAGCGTCGGCGATACGCTCCGGCTCGAATACAGCGGCCAGCGGGTGCTGATCGTCTGCCACACGGTGGTCGTGCTTTGTTTCCGTTACTTGCTCGAAAAGCTGACGGAAGAGGAGATCCTCGCAATCGATCGGCAGCATAATGTGGCGAACTGCTCGATCACCAGCTACGCGCGGGAGGCAATGCGCGCAGGGAAGTGGGCACCTGATGTGTTCAACTTCGTCGCCCCGATGCGTGAAGCGGGCGAGAAGGTCACCACCGAACCGGATGTCCCAGTCGCATCACGGTAAGCCGCGCGTCATCACTGACGCTGTGCTCCGCGGCTGGCCTTTGCCGGCGCCGGCGATCGAAGGAACCAAAGAGGCGCGCGGTCGTGTCCTGGTCATCGCGGGCGCGGTCGAAATGCCAGGCGCTGCGATTCTCGCCAGCACCGCCGCGTTGCGTGCCGGCGCCGGGAAGGTGCGTGTCGCGACTGCCGAAGCAGCGGCGATGCCGGTCGCGGCTGCCGTCCCGGAGTTGTTCGTTATCGGCATTGCGGATTCGCGACGCGACGAAAGCCTCGCTGCCATTCTCGAATCGGCTCAGAACACCGATGTTGTGCTCATCGGGCCCGGGATGCGAGACGCGGAAGCGATTCGCTTCCTGCTCCCGAAGCTCGTCGGAATCGAGAGCCTTCGCGCGTTCGTGATCGACGCATCGGCGCTTCCGATGGTGAATGACTTTCTGCCCGCCGAAGGAGTGCTGAACGGCAAGACGATCATCACGCCGCACGCGGGCGAGATGGCGAAGATCGCGAACGTGTCGGCTGATGAGATCGCGCAGGATTCGCTGCCGATTGCCCGGCAAACGGCGCACCGGCTTGGCAGCGTGGTTGTGCTGAAAGGCGCGGAGACAATCATTTGCGGAGTCGACGGCGTCGCGTTCCTGAACCGCCGCGGCAATGTCGGCCTCGCCACGGCAGGCTCCGGCGATGTGCTCGCGGGCACCATCGCCGGCCTCTGCGCGCGTGGCGCCGAGCCGCTCCAGGCGGCGGCGTGGGGCGTCTCCGTTCATGCGCGCGCGGGCGAGCGGCTCGCGAAACGCATCGCGCCGCTCGGCTATCTCGCGCGCGAGTTGCTCGACGAGATCCCGCGCCTAACGAGTGTTCGTTGAGCGCAGTTGCTCGCCGCAACGGCCGCGGAACACCTTCAGAATTTCCGCGATCGCGCTGACCGCGATCTCGGCCGGCGAGTCGGCGCCGATGTCCAAACCAAGCGGTGCATGGACCCGGCTGAGTTGCGCATCCGTGACGCCGGTCTCGCGCAACGCATCGAACACGTAACGCACCTTGCGCCGGCTCCCCATCATCCCGATGTAGCCTGCGCCGGTGGCGTGCATGGCGGCCGCGAGCGCTTCGCGATCCATGTCGTGATTCCGGCTCACGAGCAACAGCGCTTCGTCGCTCTGCCATTCACGCCGGCTAATGAAGGCGGGCGGGTTCTCATCGCTCACGCACGTCGTCGACACCGGAAATTCACGGAGCAGCTCGGCGCGTTCTTCCACCACCGTCACGTGCATTCCGCATTCACTCGCGAGCTTCGCAATGGCGCGTGAGACATGCCCGCCGCCGATCAAAAAGACGGCGGCGTTGAGATTCTGCGGCTCGATCAACACGGTCGACTCGCCTCCGCAGATCGCGCCGAACGACTCGGCGCTCGCTTCGTGCAGCGGGTATGTTTTTAGCGACGTCTTCTTCTCGCGCAGACCCGTCAGGCAATCATCCACCACGAGCGCTTCGAACTTCCCGCCGCCGATCGTGCCCGAAGCGCTACCGTCGGCGTAGACGAGCATCTTCGAGCCGGCCTCGCGCGGGACGGAGCCAGTTGTCGCAGCGATCGTCGCAAGGACACACGGTCGTCGCGCGCGGCGCGCTTCGAGGAGCTCCTGAAGGAGTTCGTCACTCATCGCGGACGACGCTTCCTTCGATCTGCCCGTGCGGCTCATCGGTCGGCACGAACACCTCGTTCGCGTTTTCGAGGCCGAACGGCTTGAGGTTGATCAGCAGGCAATGCTTATTCGGCATCTTCATGTCGATCCGCGCAATTTCAGGGCACGCCTGCAGTGCGGCTTCGCCCATCTGGTAAACGCTCGCCTGCGCCGACGAACTGTAGTTGTTCGCGAAGACGGACAACATCGCGGCGAGGATCATCTCGTTCGCAGCGTTGTAATTCGCGGGTGCCGCCGACCACTTCCACGTCGCGTCGAACGACGTCGCGAGGATGCGATCGTTCGTCTCCGGGAGCGTGGTGTATTCGTCGCGCGGGTAACCCTGCCAGCCGGAGCCGGTCGACTTCAGGATGACGAGATCGCGCACACCGGATTGCACCGTCTGCGCATCGCGCGTGCAGACGACGCGCGTCCACATCTTCGCTTCACTGCCGGCCCGGAAGGAATGCGGATGCGCGTTGCCGTCGACTTCCATGCGCTGCCAATCCTTCACGAAAATCTCAGCCGAGGCGGTTTCAACTTGAGGATACTTGCCGATGAAATGCCGGCCTAACGAAAGGCCAAACCGCTCGATCTCGGGGCCGAGGTGTTCCTTCGCGAGCACGTTGACGATGTTCTTGATCGTATCGGTCGCGACGACTTTGCTGTTGTCGGCCGACGTGTAGGCAGCGGCGAAATCGCCGGTCAGGAGCGCGGCAACGTCGATGTCCCTGATCGTGTGCCGCGCGCCTTCGCGCAGAATCTTCATGACGCGGACGCGCGCTTTGCCGTAACGATTGCTCAGGAGCTTCATGGTGCGATTGCGCAGCAGTTTTATTTCACCGGCGGCGAGACGGCGATGCTAAAGCTCACGGATCTGAACGTCGCTTCGCGCGAAGAGTTCACGCGGATCGTGGGGCCGGTGTTCGAGCACTCGCCCTGGATTGCTGCCCGGGCTGCGGACGCGCGGCCGTTCGAGAGCGTCGACGAATTGCACATCGCGCTCTGCGCCGCGGTCAGAGCTGCGAGTGATGAGGAGAAAGCCGCGTTGATCCGCGCGCATCCGGATCTCGTCGGGCGTGCGGTGTTGACGGCGGAGTCGCAGCAAGAGCAAACGCGCGCCGGTCTGATGGAATTGAGCGCAGAGGAGGTTAGCGTGTTCGAGAACTACAACGAGCAGTATCGCGAACGGTTCGGCTTTCCGTTCGTGATTTGCGCGCGTTTGAACAAGAAGGAAGCGATCCTGCGCGCGTTTCCCGAGCGCCTCGCGCAATCGCGCGAGAAAGAGATCGAGACAGCGCTGGAGGAAATCTACAAGATCGCTGAGTTGCGCCTCCGCGATCTGGTCTCATGAGCACGCTCTCCACTCACGTTCTCGACACGATGCGCGGTCGGCCGGCGGCGGGGATGAAGATCGAGCTTTGGTCGCGTGATCGCGCGGAGTTAATCAAAACCGCGACGACGAACGCCGATGGCCGCACCGACGCGCCGATGCTGAGCGGAGAGCAAATGGCCGCCGGCGCATACGAGCTCGTCTTTTACGTCGGCGACTATTTCGGCGAACGCAGCTTTCTTGATCAAGTGCCGGTGCGTTTCACAATTTCCGACGCGCACGCGAAGTATCACGTCCCGCTGTTGGTGACGCCGTGGGCTTACAGCACGTATCGCGGGAGCTGAGAGGAATCATGTCCGCCGCCGACACCGTTCCCGCCGGTCTAGTCGATCTTGCCTCGGCGCGCCTCGGCGGCACGGCGCTGATCGCGAACGATGAGTTCTTCGCGGAGAAAGAGAATCTCCTGAAGCCCGGCCGCGGCGTCTTCATTCCAGACAAGTACACCGACCGCGGCAAGTGGATGGACGGCTGGGAAAGCCGACGCCGTCGCACACCCGGACACGACTGGTGTGTCGTGCAGCTCGGCCTGCGCGGGGTCGTGAAGCAGGTCGACATCGATACGAATCATTTCCTCGGCAACCATCCGCCTTTCGCTTCGCTCGACGCGCTTGACCTAACGAATGGTTTCCCGGCCGAGCTCACGGCGGTCGAAGCGCTCACATGGACCGAGATACTCGCGAGATCGCCGCTGAATCCCGGATCGCAGAACGTGTTTGCGGTCGCGAGTGACCAGCCCTGCACCCACGTGCGGCTGAATATCTTCCCGGATGGTGGCGTCGCACGGCTTCGCGTCTACGGGGTTGTCGTGCCCGACTGGAGCAAGCTGAAAGCGGGCGAACTCGTGGACCTCGTGGCGGTCGAGAACGGAGGCGTGCCGCTCGCCTGCAGCGACATGTTCTTCAGCTCGATGAACAATTTGATCATGCCCGGACGTTCCGAAAACATGGGCGACGGGTGGGAGACGAAACGCCGGCGCGGTCCGGGTTACGACTGGATCATCCTGAAGCTCGGCCGGCCCGGTGCGATCGAGAAGATCGAGGTCGACACGAACCACTTCAAAGGCAACTACCCGGATACATGTTCGATCGAAGGCTGCATCGCGCCCGAAGCTTCGGCCGAAGAACTCATTAATCACACTGGCTGGCGCGAGATCCTGCCGCAGACGAAACTTGAGGCGCATAAGCGACACTTCTTCGAAGAGGAACTCACGCGAGTCGCGGGATGCACGCATCTCCGACTGAACATCTTTCCCGATGGCGGAGTGAGTCGGCTGCGCGCGTGGGGAAGACCCGCGTGACGTGTGCCGATGAGTGATTTCGACCTGCTCGTCCGCAGCGCGCAAGACATCGGGATTAGTGACGGGAAGATCGTCGCCCTCGGATCGAACTTAGCCGGCTCAGCGAGGTCGGAGATCGATGCGAGCGCGCTAAGAATTTTCCCCGGAGTGATCGACGCGCACGTGCACTTCAACGAGCCCGGCCGGACGAACTGGGAAGGATTCGCGACTGGCTCGCGCGCTGCCGCAGCTGGCGGCACGACCACTGTGTTCGACATGCCGCTCAATGCGCATCCGCCGACCACCAATCGCGAGAGCTTCGAGCTGAAACGCGCCGCCGCAGAGCAGAACTCGCTCGTCGATTTCGGCCTCTGGGGCGGACTCGTGCCGGGTAATCGGGGCGACTTCGAGGATCTGCGTGACTGCGGCGTCGTGGGGCTGAAGGCGTTCATGTGCAACAGCGGCATCGCCGATTTCGAGTCCGTGAATGCAGCGACGCTGCGCTTCGGAATGAAACGCGCCGCGGAGCTCGACCTCCTGGTCGCTGTCCACGCTGAATCGGACGAGATGACGAGCGCGCTGACCGGCGCCGCGCGCGCTGCCGCCAGAACAGGTGTGCGTGATTATCTCGCGACGCGACCGGTCTCGGCCGAGATGGATGCGATCAGTCGCGCGATTGATCTCGCGGCCGAAACGGGATGTCGTCTGCACATCGTGCATGTGAGTTGCGGCAGTGGCGTCGCGCTTGTGGCGGCGGCGCGGGCGAAAGGAATCGATGTGACGTGTGAAACGTGCCCGCATTATCTCGTGCTGAGTGACGATGACATGGAGCGGCTCGGTGCAGTCGCGAAATGCGCGCCGCCGCTTCGTTCGCTCGCGGATCAGCAGCAACTTCGCACGCGCGTCGGCGAGATCAGCACGATCGGCTCAGATCATTCGCCATCGCCACCGGAGCTGAAGGAGAGCGACGACTTCTTCGATGTCTGGGGCGGGATCTCCGGTTGCCAGCACCTTTTGCCGCTGCTGCTTCTCGATGCCGACATACCCGAGAGCGAGGTCCGGCGCCTAACGAGTGTTGATGTCGCGACGCGCTTTCGACTGCGGTCAAAGGGAGGCATCGCGATCGGCAACCATGCCGACTTCACGCTCGTCGATCTCGACTCAGAAGAGATCATTGCCAACGACGCACTCTACTACCGTCACCGGCAGAGCCCGTACGTCGGTCGCAAGCTGCGAGCCCGTGTACGGCAGACATTTTTGCGCGGACAGATGATCTTCGACAATGGTAGGTTCGCGGTCCGGCCGTTCGGTAGATTCGTTCGGCCGGAAGCGCGACAACCTTGAAACCGCAAACCAGTCTAGAACCGGCCGAGGTCGAGAGAATTAGCGCGAGTTTGATCGAGGCGAACGCGATGTTTGCGCGTTGTTATCCTGGTGAGTCGGAACGCCGCCAGGCCGTGCATTCCGTCTACGGTGGCGGACATCTCTTCAAGGCCGACACCGCTCAACGGCTTGGAAAAGTGGCGCTCCGCTCGCTCGAAGAATACGCGCCGGACGCGGCGAGCCTCGCAAAGCTCCTCGGCACCGACCGCGACGAACAGCTGTCGGAGAAGGTTTACGAGCGCGTTGTGGAGAAGCTGCGGCGGGAGCCGGTGGAAGACTTCCGCCTCGACTTCGAAGACGGCTACGGGAATCGCCCCGATGCGGAGGAAGACGAACATGCGGCGACCAGCGCGGCCGAAATGGCGCGCGGGATCGCGGCGAATTCGCTGCCGCCGTTCATCGGCATTCGCGTGAAGCCGCTGAACGAAGACCTGCGTGCGCGCAGCATTCGCACGCTCGATATTTTCGTCACGACGTTGCTGGCGGAGAGCGGCGGAAGGCTGCCCGAAAACTTCGTGATCACCGTGCCGAAGGTCCAGCTGGCGGAGCAAGTCACGGCCGCCGTCCGGTTCTTCGAGCTGCTCGAGCAGCGCAATGGTCTAACGAATGGCGCATTGAAACTCGAGCCGATGATCGAGACGCCGCAGGCGATCATCAATCAACACGGCACCAGCTCGATCGCATCGTTTATTGACGCGGCGGAAGGCCGCTGCCGGAGCATTCACTTTGGCGTCTACGATTACACCGCCTCGTGCGGTATCACGGCGGCGTATCAGGCGATGGGCCATCCTACCTGCGACTTCGCGCGCCAGGTGATGCTCGTCGCGACTGCGGGGACCGGCGTTCATCTCTCCGATGGCGCGACGAATATTCTGCCCGTCGGCTCACATCGCGCGAGTGAAGGCAAGCCGCTCACGGCGGAGCAACTCGAGCAGAACCGCGCGGCCGTTCACGGCGCATGGAAGCTCGGCTTCAACGACAACATGCACTCGCTGCGGAATGGATTTTATCAGGGTTGGGATCTGCATCCGGCGCAGTTCGTCACGCGTTATGCGGCCGTTTATTCCTTCTTCCTCGGGAGCCTGCCGGGCGCGTCTGGGCGGCTGAAGGCGTTCGTCGAGAAAGCGGCGCTCGCCTCGCTGCACGGAGACGTGTTCGATGATGCCGCGACCGGCCAGGGCTTGCTGAACTTCTTCCTCCGCGGCATCGCGTGCGGCGCGATCACGGAAGAAGAAGCGCTCCAAACCGGCCTCTCGATCGAGGAGATCCGCTCGCGCTCGTTTCTGAAGATTTTGCAAAGCCGCCGCGGTTGATGAGTAACGCGATCGAGTTTCGCCTGAACGGGAAGCCGGTTCGCGTCGACTCCATTTCGCCAAATGTCACGCTGCTGGAGTGGCTTCGTTCGACCGGCCTGAGCGGCTCGAAGGAAGGCTGCGCGGAAGGTGATTGCGGCGCGTGTTCGGTCGCGATCGTCGATCGCGATGCGCGCGGGAAACGCTGCTATCGCACGATCAATAGCTGCCTGGTTCCGCTGCCGCTGATGGCCGGGCGCGACATCATCACCGTGGAGGGTGTCGGCTGCGAGAAGATGCATCCCGTGCAGCAGGCGATGGTGGAGAACTTCGGGTCGCAGTGCGGCTACTGCACGCCCGGCTTCATCATGTCGATGTTCGAGGGCTACTACCGTAAGGATCTTAAAACTGCGGCGCAGCTCGACGAGCAACTCTGCGGCAATCTTTGTCGATGCACCGGCTATCGGCCGATCCGGGATGCCGCCGCGGATGCGCTGGCGCAACGGAACGGCGCCGATCGCTTCGACGAACAGCTGAAGACCGCGAAGGCAAAACTCGGCGCGGCTAGATATTCCTGCGGCGCGGAGAAGTTCCTGCGCCCGACCTCGCTCGCGCGGCTGTTCGAGATGATGGCTCAGCATGCCGACGCACGGTTGATCGCCGGTGCGACGGAGCTTGGGCTCGATATCACAAAAAAATTTCACCGGTTCAGCACGCTCATCTCGCTCGAAGCGATCCAGGAGCTGACCGCGATCACTGCCACGGATACCGAGTGGCACGTTGGAGCGGCGACGACGTTGACGCGGCTCGATGAAACGCTCGGCGACGAGTATCCGGAGCTGCGCGAGATGTTGCTCGTTTTCGGATCGCGGCAGATTCGCAATCGCGCGACGCTCGGCGGCAACCTTGTCACGGCGTCGCCGATCGGCGACTCGGCGCCGGTATTGCTCGCGCTCGACGCCCGGGTCGTGCTCGCGTCGGCAAACGGAGAGCGCGCGCTGCCGATGGAGGAGTTCTTTGTCTCGTATCGGAAGACGGCGCTGCTTGCCGGCGAAATCCTCAAGTCGGTGATCGTTCCGCGGTTCGGTCGCGAGACGAAGTCGATCCGCCGTTTCTACAAGGTCTCGAAGCGCCGCGAGATGGACATCAGCGCGGTGGCGGGAGTGTTCGCGATTCAATTAGCCGAAGATGGATCGATCACACATGCGCGCCTCGCCTACGGCGGTGTTGCGGCGATGCCGGCACGTGCGCGAGCGACCGAGCAGGCGCTGACCGGCAGGCGATGGAACCCTAAGACCTGTGAGGATGTGTTGCCGATTCTCGAGAGCGAGTTCACGCCGATCTCGGATGTGCGCGGCAGCGCGAGTTATCGCCGCGGTTTGATCAAGACGTTGCTCCGCAAATTTTTTGCGGATGAAAAACCGAAACCGCGCGACGCGAAGGTCACGCGCTCACTGAGGGAACGCGATACCGCGCTGTCGCACGAGAGCGCGCACAAGCATGTCACCGGTGAAGCGATTTACGTCGACGACTACGCGCAACGCGAGCAGATGCTCGAGACATGGCCGGTTTGCTCTCCGCATGCGCATGCGCGCATCGTTCGGCGGGATGCGTCGGCCGCTCGGGAGATGGCGGGAGTGCACGCGGTGTTGCTGGCGGAAGATGTTCCGGGATTGAACGATGTCGGTGCGGTGCGGCACGATGAGATTCTGCTCGCGGACGCAGAGGCCTTTTATCATGGGCAAGTCATCGCGCTGGTCGTTGCGGAGACGGTGGAGATCGCGCGTGCCGCGGCGGCGTTGGTGGCGGTGGAGTACGAGCCGTTGCCGGCGATCTTCACGATCGAAGAGGCTATCGCGGCGCGGAGTTTTCACACCGAACCGAACTACATCCGACGCGGCGACGTCGGTCGCGCTCTCGCGGATGCGCCGCGCACGTTCGAGGGCGAATTTTCGTTCGGCGGACAGGATCATTTTTATCTCGAGACGAATGCCTGCTGGGCCGAGGCGGGCGAAGACGGAACGGTCTTCATCAGCTCATCGACGCAGCATCCGTCGGAGGTGCAGCACATCGTCGCACACGTTTTGAAGCTGCCGATGCACAGCGTGGTCGTGGAATGCCCGCGCATGGGTGGCGGCTTCGGGGGCAAGGAAACGCAGGCCGCTGGTCCGGCGGCGCTCGCGGCGCTGGCGGCGCGGACCACCGGGTGCAAAGTGCGCGTCCGCTACAATCGCGATCAGGACATGATGATCACCGGCAAACGGCATCCATTCCTCGGGCGGTTTCGCGTTGGCTTTCTTGAAACCGGATTGCTGCGCGCGGCGGCGGTGGAGCTGTATTCGAATGGCGGTTGGTCGTTAGACCTTTCGCGCGCTGTGACGGACCGCGCCGTCTTCCATCTCGATAACGCGTACTACATTCCGCACGTCGAGTTCAGCGGCACGGTTGCGAAGACTAACCTCGCTTCAAACACCGCATTCCGCGGCTTTGGCGGGCCGCAAGGGATGCTGGTGATGGAGGAGATCCTCGATCGCATTGCACGCGCGACCGGTTTGCCGCCGGAAGTCGTTAGGCAACGGAATCTCTACCGCGACGCGGGCGAAACGAACACGACGCATTACGGACAGGAGATCGAAGACAATCGCATCCAGCGGATCTGGCGCGAGTTGATGGGATCGAGCGACTTCGCGGCGCGCCGGGAGCAGGTGCGCGGTTGGAACGCGCAGCATCCAAATTGGAAACGCGGTCTCGCGATCACGCCGGTGAAGTTCGGCATCTCGTTCACGACCACGCATCTGAATCAAGCCGGCGCGCTCGTGTTGCTCTACCAGGACGGAACCGCGCAGGTGAATCACGGCGGCACCGAGATGGGCCAGGGCGTTTACACGAATATCGCGCTGATCGCGGCGCGTGAGCTCGGTCTCACGCCGGAGCGCGTCCGGGTGATGGCGACGCGCACAGACAAGGTGCCGAACACTTCCGCGACGGCAGCGTCATGCGGCACGGATCTCAACGGCGCGGCGGTGAAGAACGCCTGCGACACGTTACGCGCGCGACTGTTGCGGTTCGCGGCTGAGATGCTGACGGAGAAACACGGGCAAACCGTCGCCGCGGACGAGGTAACGTTCCTCGCGAACTTCTTCTTCAAGCTCGATGCGCCGGACGTGCGGATCCCGATCGCCGAGCTGTGGCAGCGGGCCTATTTCGCGCGGACAAGCTTGAGCGCGACCGGCTTCTACAAGACGCCCGACATCAACTACGATCGCGACGCCGGCCGCGGAAAGCCGTTCCACTATTTCGCAGTCGGCGCGGCCGTCACCGAGGTGGAAGTCGATGGTTTCACCGGGATGCATCACATCCGGCGCGTGGATATTCTGCATGATGCCGGTGCTCCGGTGAATGTCGGCATCACGCGCGGCCAAATCGAAGGCGGTTTCGTCCAAGGCGCCGGCTGGCTGACCTGCGAGGAACTGGTCTGGGACTCTGAGGGCCGGCTCCGGACGCATTCGCCGGACACCTATAAAATTCCCGCGATCGGCGACACGCCGGACGTGTTCAACGTCGCGTTTCTGTCCGGTGCGACGCAGGCGAATGTGATCCACGGGAGCAAGGCGGTGGGCGAGCCGCCGCTGATGCTGGCGATCTCGGTGCGTGAAGCGATTCGCGATGCGGTGGCGGCATTTGGTGAAACGGGCGGCCAGGTCCCGCTTGCTTCGCCTGCGACGCCGGAGGCGATCTTCAATGCAATCACCGGGCGCACGAGCAGCCCGCGACCGGCAGACGCGACCCCCGAGCACGCAGTCGCGGAACAGGTGCTCGGATGAGACAACTCGAACACAAACTGAGCGTCGCGCGTGGCGAAGAGCCGGCGGAGTTGCTCTTCAAGAACGCGCAGCTAGTTAATGTTTTCAGCGGCGAAATTTATCCGGCGGATGTCGCAGTCGATGATGGGCGGATCGTGGGAATTGGCAGCTATGACGCGCGCGAAATTGTCGACCTCGAAGGCGCTTATCTCGCGCCGGGTTTGATCGACGGACATTTCCACGTCGAGAGCACGATGGTGACCGTGCCGGAGTTTGCGCGCGCCGTCGTGCCGCACGGGACGAGCGCGATGGTGATCGATCCGCACGAGTTCACAAACGTGCTCGGGAAGGAAGGCATTCGATACGTGCTCGACGCGAGCAAAGGCGTGCCGATCGATTTCTTCATCATGCTGCCGTCGTGCATTCCCGCGACGCATCTCGAGACGAGCGGCGCGCGGCTGCATGCGGCGGATCTCGCGGAGATGATCAACGACGAGCGGATCGCGGGCGTCGCGGAGTTGATGAATTACCCGGGGGTCTTTCTCGGTTTCGCGAGCGAGCTGGAGAAGATCCGCGCCGGCAAGGGCAAGCCGATCGATGGACATGCCCCAGGTTTGCGCGGGCGGAACTTGAACGCGTATGCGCTCGCGGGGGTGCGTTCCGATCACGAAAGCACCGAGCTCGAAGAAGCGCGCGAGAAGCTGCGGCTCGGCATGCATTTGCTCGTGCGCGAGGGGAGCACGGAGCGAAATCTGGAGCACGTCATCCCGCTCGTGACGCCGCAGAACGCGCACAATTGTTCATTCGCGACCGACGACAAATTACCCGGCGATCTCATCGCCGAAGGCCACATCGATCATTCGATCCGCAAAGCCATCTCGTTAGGCGTGCCGCCGGTGACCGCGATCCAAATGGGCAGCATTAACACCGCGCGACATTACCGGCTGCGAAATCACGGCGCGATCGCGCCGCGGTATTGGGCCGACTTCATCGTGCTCGACGATCTGGAGAAATTCGTCGTCCGGCGCGTCTACAAGAAGGGCAAACTCGTCGCCGAAGATGGCGAATATCGCGGGCCCGATGTCGCCGCAGTGAAGCAGCCCCGCAAGACGATGAACATCCGCTTCCGCGGCGCGGAAGACTTTACGGTGAAAGCCGACGGCGCGAACAACATCAGGGTCATCGAGATCGTACCCGAGCAGATCATCACGAATGCGGTGACGGCTTCCGCGAAAATCGAGAACGGGCAGGTAGTCTCTGACACGTCACGCGACTTGCTAAAGCTCGCCGTCCTCGAGCGACACAACGCCACAGGCAACGTCGGTGTCGGCTTTGTGCGCGGCTTCGGACTCCAACGCGGCGCGCTCGGCTCCACGGTCGCGCATGATGCGCATAACGTGGTCGTCGTTGGCGTCGACGACAGCGACATCGTTGCCGCCGTCGCGGCATTGCAGAAGATGGGCGGCGGTCAGGTGGCGATCGACGGCGGGCGCGAAGTGGCCGCGCTGCCGTTGCCGATTGCGGGTCTCGTCTCAGATCGTCCGCTGCCGGAAGTGGTCGACAAAATCGAAGCGCTCAAAGCAGCCGCGGCGCAGCTCGGCTGCTCCCTGCCGGCGCCATTCATGTCGCTGTCGTTCCTCAGCCTGTCGCCGATTCCGGCGTTGAAGCTAACGGATCAGGGACTCGTCGACGCGGTGAACATGAAGCTGACGAGCTTGTTCGCCGAAGACGGCGCGGCCGACTTGTAGGGGAAGCTGTTAGCTTCCCAGAATCAGAAACACGGGAAGCTGACAGCTTCCCCTACAGCGCTTGTTCGTCGGCCGACGTTCAGACGCCGATATCTTCGTTCCAGAGCTCCGGATGATCGCGGATGAAATCGCGCATCATCGTGATGCATTCTTCGTTCTGCAGAATCTCGAGCGCGATACCGTGCGCGCGCATCGTTTCCTCGCCGCCGGAAAAGGTGACGTTCTCGCCGATCACCACCCGCGGGATTTTGTAGAGCACGATCGCGCCGCTGCACATCGGGCACGGCGAAAGCGTCGAATAGATCGTGCACCGCGCGTAGACGGATGCTTTTCGGCGGCCAGCGTTCTCGAGGCAATTCATCTCTGCGTGGTGAATCACGCTGCCACGCTGCACGCGTTGATTGTGCCCGCGGCCGATGATCTCGCCGTCGCAAACAAGGACGGAGCCGATCGGGATTCCGCCTTCGCTGCGGCCGATTCGCGCTTCTTGAATTGCTGCCTCGAGAAACTTGTCGATGCGCCACCTTATCGCCGCACATCGCCGCCGCACTGAAGAATTGCGGTGCGCGCGAAGTTCCCGCTAGTTTCAGCCATGAGCGCGAACGACCGGCCTGCCGATCCGCGTGCCGAGAACCACCTGCGTGGCGCGCGCATCTATCTTTCGGGGCCGATGGATTTCGTCGCCTCGCGCGTGGAGGAGAAAACGACCGGCTGGCGAAATCGCGTCGGCGATTTTCTGCGTTCGTTCGGCTCCGTAGTGTTCGACCCGTGGTTCAAGCCGGCGGTGCGCGGGCTGCATCAGTACGGGCTCGAGGACGTCAACACGATCGACGTGCGCGAGACGTGGACCTTCGATCCCGGCCAGCAGGGGGACGAAACGCGCTCCAGTTGCGCGGAGAATTTCTGGGAGACGCTCCACATCGACCTGCGCATGGTCGACACCAGCGACTTCACGATCGCGTACGTGCCAACGAACATTTACAGCGTCGGCACCGCGCACGAGATCATCCTTTCGCGGCAACAGGCGAAGCCGGTGCTGTTCGTTAGTCCGCCGGTGACGTTTCCGACTTTCGAGCAGTTATGCGTGCATCTGAAAGACGATCCGAAAGGTGCAGAGCTGCTCGAGAAGCTGGCGAATGAAGTGCCGATCAAACCGAATCCGCGCGGCATCCCGAGTCTTTGGTATATGCCATTGATCGGCGCCGGAAACTTCTTCGACGGCTTCGGCTTTGCGCAATATGCCGAGCGCTTCGGCTGGACGCGAACGCCGGCGGATGAACGAGAGGAAAAACACCCGCCGCAGAATCCGCTCCTCCCCTTTCTCGAGAAGCTGGCGCAGGAGATTCCGCAGCGCTGGGACAACAAGCTGAAGAAATACGTGACGAACGATGATTGGCTTCTCTGGGAACTCGACTCGACCGCAGCAGGTGGCGAGACTGTGACGGAAAGCCCGACTCATCCCGCCTAACGAGTTATGCTCGACCCCAAGCGCACCGTTGCCGAGCTGAAGGAGCTCCGCGTGCTCACGGGGGACGAAAACGGCGCGCAACGCGTGGCATTTACCGGCATCTGGGCGGGTGCGCGGGAATGGCTGCGCGAGAAAGCGGCGGCGATCGCCGGGGTGGAGACGCATCGCGATGAGGCGGGAAATTTTTGGGCCACGCTCTCCGGCGAATCTGAAAAAGCGCTGTTGATCGGCGGCCACATTGATTCGGTGCCGAACGGCGGCTGGCTTGATGGCTGCCTGAACACGCTCGCCGGCATCGAAATTCTCCGGCGCATTTCGGCAGAGTACGAGGGCAAGCCGCCGACCACGGTGCGCGTGGTCGATTGGGCGGATGAAGAAGGCGCGCGTTTCGGCAAGAGTCTCTTCGGTTCATCCGCCTGCTCGGGAAATCTCGACATGAACGAGGCGCGGGCGCTGAAAGATAAGGACGGCATCACGTTGCCGGACGCGCTGCAGCAGTCTGATATCGACTTCGAGCGCGTGAAGGACTGCGGCAAAGAGCTGCGCAACGCGGCCGCCTATCTGGAATTGCACATCGAGCAGGGACCGGTGTTGCTCGATCTCGATCTGCCGCTCGGGACGGTGCTCGGCACGTTCGGCGTGGAGCGTCACGCGATCACGTTCCGCGGCCAGGCGGCGCACTCCGGCAGCACGCCGATGAACCGCCGCAAAGATGCGTTCCTCGCCGCCGCGAAAATGAGCGAAGAGATCTATCGCATTGCGGAGCGGAGCGGGAATGGCGTTTGCACGATCGGCTCGTGCACGACGAAGCCCGGTATCGTGACGAGCGTCGTGGAGGAATGCTGCATCACCCTTGATCAGCGCCACCTCGACGCGGCCGCTCTCGAGAAAATGTATCGTGAAGCGAAAGCGGCGAGCGAGCTGTTCGCGCAGCAAGGCAATGTCGAGGTTTCGTGGGAACGCATCTGGAACATCGAGCCGATCCCGTTTCATGATGAGCTGCTCGCGTTCTGCGATGAAGCGATCGCCGAGGTCGGCGCGAAGCCGCATCGACTTCCTTCCGGCCCGTTACACGACGCGGCGGAAGTCGCGCGCGCGGGAGTGCCGACGATCATGATGTTCGTGCAAAGCCTGCACGGCATCAGCCACAATAAGATCGAGGATACGCGCGAAGAGCACCTCGAGTTGGCCGTGACTGCCTTCGACAAATTAACCGACAAGGCAATGCAGTGGATCGCGTCGCGGTGACTTTATGATCGATCTCGCGCAGAGATCGGAGTTAATCTGCCTTTCCCCTAACCCTCCGAACAATGCCAACACTCGCCACTACCGTAGACGGACTGAAGCTTCCCAACCCTTTCGTGATCGGTTCCGGGCCTCCTGGGACGAACATGAACGTGATCAACAAGGCGTTCAAAGAAGGGTGGGGCGCGGTGATTGCGAAGACGGTGAGTCTCGATGCGGGCAAGGTCGTTAATGTGACGCCGCGCTACGCGAAGCTTTACGCGGGTGATGGCAAGGAGGTGATCGGCTGGGAAAACATTGAGCTGATCAGCGACCGCAAGTTTTCGATTTGGATCGAGGAGTTCAAGAAGATCAAAGACACGCATCCCGAGGGCATCCTGATCGCGTCGATTATGGAGGAATTCTCGAAGGACGCGTGGGTTGAAATCGTGGAGCGCTGCCAGGATGCGGGCGTGGATGCGTTCGAGTGCAACTTCTCCTGCCCGCACGGATTACCCGAGCGGAAGATGGGCGCGGCGATGGGGCAGGTGCCGGAGATTCTTGAGGAAGTTTGCGGCTGGGTGATGAGCGCGGCGAAGAAGCCGGTCTGGGCAAAGATGACGCCGAACGTCACGCGCATTCAGGATCCGAGTCGCGCGTCATTGCGCGCTGGGTGCCAGGGTCTCGCGGCGATCAACACGATCCGCAGTGTGATGGGCGTGAATCTCGAGACGCTGCGGCCGGAGCCCACGGTGGAAGGTTTCACCACGCCTGGCGGCTACTCGTGCCGGGCGGTGAAGCCGATCGCGCTGCGCATGGTGATGGAGATCGCGACGATGATCCGCTCTGAGTTTCCGGGGCGTTCGCTCTCGGGCATCGGCGGCGTGGAGACTGGCCGTGATGCCGCGGAGTTCATCCTGCTCGGCTCAGACACGGTGCAGGTTTGCACCGGTGTGATGAAGTTCGGCTACGCGCATGTGAAGCAGATGTGTGACGAGCTGCTCGAGTTCATGGAGAAGCACAAATTCGAGACGATCGCGGACTTCAAAGGCAAGAGCCTCGATTACTTTACGACGCATGCGGAGCTGGTGCGCATGCAGGGCGAGCGGAAAGCGAGCCAGGCAGCGGCCGCGGAAGCGAAGCAGGTAGTGAAAGCGGACGATCAGTGGAGTGGCGACTCCTTCGTGCAACAATCGAACGACCTCGCGCGCAACTAATGACAAGCGACATCGCGACACCTCCGGGGAGCGCACGCTTGCAGCGTGCTGGTTTCCGCATTTTGCGGAAACGAACTTTCGTAAACGTGGCCGTCTGCTGCGCAAGCGTGCCCACGAAAGTTCACTCGGCAGGATGCCTCGCCAGCACGCTGCAAGCGTGCGCTGCCCAGAACTGACATGTCTGCAACACTACCGACAGAGAACATCACCCGCGGCACGAATGGGTCGCGCAAGCTCACGCCTTGCCCGGTTTTCATCGGCGGCGAATGGCAGGAGATCGATGGCGGCGCCGGATTTCCCGTGCACAATCCATCGACCGGCGAGGTCATCGCGGAAGCGCCGGCGTGTAACGCTGAGCACGTGAACGCCGTGGTCGAGGCCGCAGCGGCCGCGTATCCCGCCTGGTGGGAAACGCCGCCGGTCGAACGCGCGCGAGTTTTCTTCCGCTTCAAGATGCTGCTCGAGGAGAACTTCGAGGAGCTGGTGCGGCTGAACACGCGTGAGCATGGCAAGACGCTCGTCGAGTCGCGCGGTGATGTGCGGCGCGGGATTGAGATGGTGGAGTTTGCCTGCGGGATTCCGTCGCTGCTCACCGGCGAGACGATCGAGAACATCGCGCGCGGGATTGATTGCGAAGCGATACGCCAGCCGCTCGGCGTTTGCGTAGGCATCACGCCATTTAATTTCCCGGCAATGGTGCCGCTCTGGATGTATCCGGTGGCGCTGGTTTGCGGGAACACGTTCGTGCTGAAGCCGAGCGAGAAGGTGCCGCTGACTGCAATCGCGATTGCGCGGCTGCTCGAGCAGGCCGGCATTCCGAAAGGTGTGTTCAACATCGTGCACGGCGGGCGCGAGTGCGTGGACGCCTTGCTTACGCATCCGAAGGTGCGCGCGATCTCGTTTGTCGGATCGACGCCGATCGCGAAATACATTTACGAAACCGGCACGCGCGGGAACAAACGCGTGCAGGCGAACGGCGGCGCGAAGAACTTCGTGTTCCTGATGCCGGATGCAGATGTGGAAAACTCGACGCGCGGCGTGGTGGAAGGCGCGTTTGGTTGCGCCGGCGAGCGCTGCATGGCGAGTTCGACGGCGGTGGTCATTGGGTCGGCCGCGAAGGAAGTGCTGCCCTCGTTAGTCGAAGCAGCGCGGGCGATCAAAGTCGGTCCGACGGATCGCGACGAGCAGCCGAACATGGGCCCCGTCATCACGCGGCAGCATCGTGATCGCGTTATGGAATTGATCGGCGCCGGAGAGAAGGAAGGCGCGAAGGTGTTAGCCGACGGACGTGGCGCGGTGAAGAACGGCAACGGCTTCTTTCTCGGCGCGACGATTCTGGATGAAGTGCGCACCGGCATGACGGTGGCTAGCGAGGAGATCTTCGGGCCGGTGTTGAATGTAATGCGGATGGACGATCTCGATTCTGCAATCGAAATGGTGAACCGCTCGCCGTTCGGAAACGGTGCTTCGATTTTCACCCGCTCGGGCAAAGCGGCGCGCGAGTTTAAGCACCGCATCAAAGCGGGCATGGTGGGCATCAACATTGGCGTGCCGGCGTCGATGGCCTGGTTCCCGTTCAACGGCTGGGATGATTCCTTCTTCGGCGACCTGCACATGCAGGGGCGTGAAGGGGTGCAGTTCTTCACGCAGCTGAAGGTGACGACGAGTCGCTGGTTCAGCTACGGCGAAGGCAGCATTTGGGCCGACAAATAGTCGCCGACCTGCCGTGAGTCTGCTGATCAAGAATGGCGAGATCGTCACTGCGGAATCGCGGTACGTCGCCGACATTTATTGCGAAGGTGAGACAATTACGCGGATCGACCGCAACATCAGCGATGTCGAAGCCGATGAGGTGATCGACGCGACCGGGAAATATGTGTTCCCCGGCTTCATCGATCCGCACGTGCATATCTACCTGCCGTTCATGGGGACGGCGGCGAAGGACTCCCACGAGACGGCTAGTCGCGCCGCGCTCGTCGGCGGGACGACGACGTTCATCGAAATGATCTGCCCGGCGCGCAATGAGAAGCCGCTGGAGGCGTTCGAACTTTGGCTCGGCAAAGCGCGCGGCATGAGCGCGTGCGACTTCACGTTTCACATGGGCGTGACGCGCTTTGACGACGAGGCGGAAAGTGATTTCAAGGAGATCGTTCGGCGCGGCGTAAGCAGCTTCAAGGTGTTCCTCGCGTATAAAGGCGCGTTTGGTGTCACGGACGAGGAGCTCTTCAAAACGCTGCAACTCGCGAAGCGGCTCGGCGTCATCACAACGGCGCATTGCGAGAATGCGGATCTCGTCCTCGAGCTGCAGAAGAAGCTGCTCGCGGAGGGGAAGACCGGTCCGGAGTATCATTACTGGAGTCGGCCGCCGGTCGTGGAAGCGGAAGGCGTGCATCACTTGATGACGTTCGCGGAGATGACGGGCGCACACGTTTACACGGTGCACACGAGCTGTGAGGAATCGGTGCGCGAGGCGCTGCTCGGCGCGCAGCGCGGCGTGAATGTTTGGATCGAGACGCTGATCCAGTATCTGCTGCTCGATCGGACGGATGCCGAGAAGCCGAATTTTGAAGGCGCGAAGAATGTGATGTCGCCGCCGCTACGCGATAAGAAGAACCAGCCGTTTCTTTGGAATGCATTGCGGCAGGGTCTGATCGCGACGCTGGCGACGGATCACGCGCCGTTCGATTTTGATGCGCAGAAGCGGATGGGCGAGGGGGATTTCACGCGCATTCCGAATGGGATTCCGTCACTCGAGAATCGTGTGGATCTCTACTTCACGCACGGCGTGAAAGGCAGGCGTATCGACCTGCAGCAGTTCGTCGCCACGGCGAGCACGAACGCGGCGAAGATCTTCGGGTTATTTCCGCGCAAAGGTGCGATTCAGCTGGGGAGCGATGCAGATCTGGTCGTTTATGATCCGGAGTATCGCGGCACGATTTCCGCGAAGACGCACCTCATGAATCTCGATTACAACTCGTTCGAGGGAATGGAGGTTGAAGGGCGGGCGCATGTCGTCACGGTGCGCGGGAAGGTCGCGGCGCGGGATGGGCAGTTCACTGGCGAGTTCGGGCGCGGGCAATTTCTGCAGCGCGAGCCGACGCATCTTTGATGGTCGTGTCGGCTATTTTGTCATTCCGACCGTAGTGGAGGAATCTCTAACGTCTCGCTTCGGCAGCGCATGTGGAGCAGCGATCTTTTAGAGATGTCTCGACTTTGCTCGACACGACAAAAGGGAGGCCGGCAGTGACGCCGGTCATAGCGGCGTCGATTTGATGGAGTCGAGCAGCCTAACGAACGAAGATCTCGCGCCGATCCCGCTTTCGGCGCGCACGTGGTCGATGTGGAACATCGCCGCGCTTTGGGTGGGCATGAGCGTCTGCATCCCGACTTACATGCTCGCGTCGAGCCTGATTACGGGCGGCATGAATTGGTGGCAGGCGATCTTCACCGTCTTCCTGGGAAATTTGATCGTGCTGATCCCGATGGTGCTGAACGCGCACGCCGGCACGAAGTACGGCATCACGTTTCCCGTGTTCGCGCGCGCGTCGTTCGGTGTGCTCGGCGCGAACGTGCCGGCAATTCTGCGCGCGATCGTGGCGTGCGGCTGGTTCGGCATCCAGACGTGGATCGGCGGCTGGGCGATCTACAAACTGATGCTCGTCGCGTGGCCCGCACTCGCGGAGACGCCGATGCTCGGTTTCCTCGGCATCAACATCGCACAGCTGCTCTGCTTCCTCGCGTTTTGGGCGCTGAACGTCTGGATCTTCTGGCGCGGCATGGAGACCATCCGCGTCGTCGAGGATTGGGGTGCGCCGCTCTTGCTCCTGATCGGCGCGGCATTGCTCGTGTGGGCCTACAATAAAGCGGGCGGCTTCGGGCCGATGTTGTCGCAGCCATCGAAGTTTCAAACGGCCGGCGAGTTTTGGGCGTTCTTTGTGCCGGGCCTAACGGGGATGGTCGGCTTCTGGGCGACGCTTTCGTTGAACATCCCGGACTTCAGCCGCATGGCGAAGAGCCAAAAAGATCAGGTCATCGGGCAGGCGCTCGGCCTGAACACCACGATGCCGTTCTACGCGTTCATCGGCGTGGCAGTGACGAGCGCGACCGTGCTGATTTTCGGCGAGACAATCTGGGATCCGATCGAGCTCATGTCGCGGTTCGACAGCATCGGCCTGATGCTCGTCTCGATGTTCGCGCTCACGCTTGCGACGCTGACGACGAATCTCGCCGCGAACGTCGTTGCGCCTGCAATCTCGTTTTCGAATCTTGCGCCGCGTCACATCAGTCGACGCGCGGGTGGCATTATCACCGGTGTGATCGGCATTCTCATGATGCCGTGGAAACTCGTTGCCGATCCGACCGGCTACATTTTCACCTGGCTCATCGGTTACTCGGCGCTCCTTGGACCGATCGGCGGCATTTTGATCTGCGATTATTTTCTGATCCGCCGGACGGAATTAAATGCGCGCGATCTCTACGCGCGTCACGGCGAATACACCTACAGCGGCGGGTTCAACCTGATTGCGTTGCTTGCGCTCGCGCTCGGAATCGCGCCGAGCGTTCCGGGATTCCTCGGCACGGTTGGCGCGCTAGACCCCGCGAGCGTCGGCCCGTTTCTGATGGGGCTCTACAGCTATGCGTGGTTTATCGGTTTCGGCGTGGCACTTGCCGTCTACTGGATCGGAATGACTTTGAAGCCCCACGCGCCACTCGTTTCGCCCGCCAATCAATCCACATGAACCAACCTGAGCTCCCCCCGTTCGATCACCAACCGCAGAAGTATTCCGGCCCCTCCGTGGACGAAGTTCTCGCCGCACGGAAGCAGTACCTGAACCCCGGCATCTTCCTCTACTACAAGAAGCCGATCATGTTCGTGGAGGGGAAGATGCAGTACGTCTGGGATCAGGACGGGCGGCGTTATCTCGATGCGCTGGGCGGCATAGTGACGATCAGCGTCGGGCATTGTCATCCGCATGTAGTCGAGGCGGCGCGGAAGCAGAACGAGCTGCTGCAGCATTCGACGACGATCTATCTGCATCCGAACATCACCGCGTTTGGCGAGGCGCTGGCGGCGAAGATGCCGGGCGATCTGAAGGTCTGCTACTTCGTGAACTCGGGTTCGGAGGCGAACGATCTCGCGCTCCTGATGGCGCGCGCTTACACGGGCAACTACGACATGATCGCGTTGCGAAATGCGTATCATGGCGGCAACGCCTCCGGCATGGGCCTGACGGCGCATCGCACCTGGAAGTTCAATGTCCCGCACAGCTTCGGTGTGCATCACGCGCTCACGCCTGATCCTTACCGCGGCGCGTGGGGCAACGACGATCCCGACGCGGGGAAAAAGTACGCCGCTGATGTGCAGCAGCTAATCGACTTCACAACGCCGGGCCAAATTGCGGGATTTATTGCCGAGTCAATCCAGGGCGTCGGCGGTGTGGTCGTGTTTCCAGATGGTTACCTGAAGCATACGTACGAACACGTCCGCGCCGCCGGCGGAGTGTGCATCGCCGATGAAGTGCAATCCGGCTTCGGCCGCACCGGCACACATTACTGGGGCTTCGAGACGCAGGGCGTCATCCCGGACATCGTCTGCATGGCGAAAGGCATCGGCAACGGTGCCCCGCTCGGCGCGGTCGTGACCACACCGAAGATCGCGCAAGCGCTCGCCGCACGGACGCATTTCAACACCTTCGGCGGCAACCCCGTCGTCTGTGCGCAAGGCAAAGCCGTCCTCGAGGTGATCGAGCGCGAAGGCCTGCAGGCGAACGCGCTGAAGATCGGTAATCAACTCATCGCGGGTCTCAGGAAGCTGCAGGAGAAACACAGCATCATCGGCCACGTGCGCGGCAAGGGTTTGATGCTCGGCATCGAGCTCGTGAAAGACCGCGCCACAAAGGAACCCGCGAAAGCCGAGTGCGCTCAGATGCTCGAGACCTGCAAGGAGATGGGCCTGTTGTTAGGCAAAGGCGGATTGCACGGGCAGACAATCCGGTTTTCGCCGCCGATGTGCGTCAACGAAGCCGACGCGGAGTTCATCCTCGCGACCTTGGACCAGGCGTTCGCCGGCCTGTAGGCATCCGCGCTGCGCTCGCGGTTGAAGTTTCAGATGAACGGAATTGCTTCCCGCAGGTCTATCGTATCGTCCTCGCTATTAACCTTATGATTCAAACTCCACGTTTTGTTCGTTTTGCGCTGCCGGCTGTTGTCGGCTTCGCGTCACTCGCCACCGCTGCTCTTGCTCAACAGCCAACAATCCAATTTCCCGCTGCGAGTCCGCTCTCGACGGTGAAGCAACGCATCGGCACGACCGATGTGGAGATCGAATACTCGCGCCCGAACAAGAATGACCGCCCGATCTTCGGCGGCCTTGTCCCCTACGGAAAACTTTGGCGCACCGGTGCCAACGCGCCCACCAAGATCAAATTCAGCGACACGGTGAAGCTCGGCGACAAGGAGATCCCGGCCGGCGAGTACGTGCTCTTCACGATCCCGACGGCGAACGAGTGGACGGTGATCATCTCGAAGGACGCGAAGGTCCAGAGCGCCGCCGATTACAAGGAGGAGAACGACGCCGCACGGCTGACGGTGAAGCCAACAACGATCGGAGCGCCGGTCGAGACATTCACGATCGGCTTCACTGACGTGAAGGGCTCTTCTGCAACCTTGCACATGGATTGGGACACGACTCGCGTGCCGGTGAAGCTTACGACGGACGACGTCGATCAGGTGGCCGCGCAGCTCTCCGCGATGACGACGCCGCCTGATGCGCGCACCGCCTATCAGGCCGCGACGTTCTACCTCGACAACAACAAGGACATGGCGCAGGCCGCGAAGTGGATCGACATCGCGCTCGAGAAGAACCCGAATGCGTACTTCATGCACATGCGCCGTGCGCAGATCCAAGCCAAGCTCGGCAATAAGAAGGAAGCGACCGCTTCCGCCCAGAAGACGATCGACATCCTGAAGGCGGAGAAGGAGCCGGACACTGGCGCGATCGCGACGGCGCAGCTGATCATCGACGGGAACAAGTAGAGCGAACCGCTGACGTCACGCGCGCAGTTGTCATCCGAGCCGCGTAGACGGCGAGGGACCTCACATAAGCACGGTCGGCGTTCAATAGATCCACACGTGGGCTTCGAAGGGGTGGTTTCAGGGTGTGCGCGTGCCGGCGCGAGTAGGCGAGGTCGCTCGCCGTCTGCGCGGCTCGGGATGACAGCTGTGGGCGTTGCGCTCACGTTGGGCGTTATCATGGCTGGCCAGCAAACACGCGCCGCCGAACCGCCGCCCAGCATGCATGCGGCGGAGATCCGGCTCGCGCTCGAGAAGCTGAACGTGCTCGGGCGCGTGCTCTACGTCGCCGCGCATCCGGATGACGAGAACACTGGCCTGATCGCGTATTTTGCGAACGGCGCGCTATTCGACACCGCTTATCTCTCGCTGACGCGCGGAGATGGCGGGCAGAACCTGATCGGGCCGGAGCTCGGCGATCAGCTTGGCGTCATTCGCACGCAGGAGTTGCTCGCGGCACGGAAGATCGATCACGGCCGCCAGTTCTTCAGCCGTGCGAACGATTTCGGCTTCTCTAAATCGTCCGCCGAGACGATGCGCATCTGGGATCGCGAGAAGATCCTCGCCGACACTGTCTGGGCGATCCGGCAGTTCCGGCCGGACATCATCGTTACGCGCTTCCCGGCTGATGATGATCGCACGCACGGCCATCACACCGCGTCGGCGCAGCTCGCCGCAGAAGCATTCAAGATCGCAGCCGACCGGAAGCGCTTTCCCGAACAGCTGAAGTTCGTCCAGCCGTGGCAGCCAACGCGGATTGTGTGGAACGCCTCGTCGTTCTTCTTCCGCGCGCGGAACGTGCCGTTTGATCCGAGCGGCCTGGTGCTGCTCGAGGCGGGTGGTTATCAGCCATTGCTCGGCAAGTCTTACGCTGAGATCGACGCGGCGAGCCGCACGATGCACAAAAGCCAGGGCTTCGGCGTGAGCATCGAGCGCGGCGAGCAGAAGGAGTATTTTAAGTCCCTCGATGGCAAGCCCGTCGAAGGCGACAACCTCTTCAGCGGCATCGACCTGACGTGGTCGCGCGTCCCCAAGGCCGCGGAGCTGAAGGAGAAGATCAACGCGATCATCACGACCTACGACATCAAGCGACTGTCAGCGTCAGTGCCCGCGCTGCTCGAATTGGGCGCGTCATTGCAGAAACTCGGCGACGAGTTCTGGGCCAAGGAGAAGCTGGCGGATGTCGATCAGCTCATCGCGGCATGTCTCGGATTGCACATGGAGGCAGTGAGCGACAAGCCGGCCGCGCAACCTGGCGAACCGCTCGCGATGCAAATCGAAGCGATCAACCGCTCGGCGATGCCGGTTAAGCTCAAGAGCATACGCGTGCTTGAGGGCGGCGATGTCGCGTCGGTGAACGAAGCGCTACCGGAAGGCACGCTCGTGACGAAGAAGCTGACGATCACAATTCCGAAGACGCTGCCGTTTTCCCAGCCGTACTGGCTGCGCGAACCGAGCGCGCACGGCGTCTTCACCGTCGCCGATCAGACGTTGATCGGCCGGCCCGAGAATCCGCCGCCGTTTCCGGTTGAGCTGACGTTCGAAGTTGGCGGGCAGGAGATTGTCTACAACGTGGAGCCGCGCTTCCGGAAAGTGGACCGAGTGGAAGGCGAGACGCACCAACCGCTGGTGATTGCGCCGCCCGTCTTTGTCGAGCTGCCGCGTCCCGTGTTCGTGTTTGCGAACACCGGCGCGAAGACGGTCAACGTGCGCGTGATCTCGCAAGTCGAGAAGGCGATCGGCAGTGTCGCGCTGGAAGCGCCGGCTGGATGGAAAGTCGAGCCCGCGTCGGCGCCGATCGAGCTCTACGGCGCGGAAAGCGAGATGACGGCCGTTTTCCAAGTCACTCCTCCGAGCGGCGCCGCCGGTGATGCGACGCTGCGTGCGGTCACTGTCGCAGCTTCGGGCGAGCGCACGCCGGCATTTAGCCGACAACGCATTGAGTATCCGCACATTGAACCGCAGACGTTGATCTCACCGGCAGTCGCCAAGTTGGTGCGAGCCGGCATCGAGAACAAAGCCGCGCGTGTCGGCTATTTGCCGGGTGCGGGTGATGCCGTGGGCGAAAGCCTGCGCGAGATCGGCTCTGACGTGAAGGTGCTCGCAGATGCGGAAGTGAAAGCAGACAACCTGACGCAGTATGACGCGGTGGTGATCGGCGTCCGCGCGTCGAACGCGCATCCAAATCGCGTCAGCGCATGGACGCCCGAGCTGCTCGCATACGCGAAGCGCGGTGGCGTCGTGATTATGCAATACACGACCACGCCGGGTCCGAAGCCGGAGCACCTGCCGTATCCGCTGAAGGTCTCCCGTGATCGCGTGACGGATGAGAACGCCGAAGTGCGCATGCTCGCTCCCGATCATCCGGTTTTGAATTTCCCGAACAAGATCACCGCCGCGGACTTCAGGGGTTGGGTGCAGGAACGCGGGCTCTATTTCCCCAACGAGTGGGACAAAGCCTGGACGCCGATCCTCTCCGCGAACGATCCCGGCGAGAAGCCGATGGACGGCGGATTGCTCATCGCGCGCGTGGAGAAAGGCTGGTTCGTTTACACCGGCTACGCGTTCTTCCGCGAATTGCCCGCTGGCGTAACCGGCGCGCATCGACTCTTCGCGAACATGATCTCGCTCGGCAAGTCGCAGCCATGAGCGACGACGAGAACGGCAACGAACGCGTGCCGCTCTTCGGCACCTGGCGCACCGCTTACATCGTCGTCGTGATTGCGTTCATCGTGAACGTTGCGGCGTTCTACGCGATCAGCCGATTCTTTGCGTGAGCTGGGTCGATTACGTCGTGCTGATTGGCACGCTGCTGGCGATCGCGCTCTACGGTCACTGGCGCACTCGGCGCGATCGCGATCTCGGCCACTACTTAAAGGGCGACGAGACGATTCGGTGGGGAACGATCGGGCTGTCCGTCATGGCCACGCAGGCGAGCGCCATCACCTTCCTTTCCACACCAGGTCAGGCGTACGAAAGCGGCATGGGTTTCGTGCAGAACTACTTTGGTCTGCCGTTCGCGCTGATCGTCGTTTGCGCAGTCTTCATCCCCATTTTCCATCGGCTGAAAGTCGTCACGGCATACGAATATCTCGGCCAACGATTCGATCAGAAGACACGGCTGCTCGGCGCCTCGCTCTTCCTGATCCAGCGCGGTCTCGCCGCCGGCATCACGATCTACGCGCCGGCGATCATCATCTCAGCGATCCTGGGTTGGAACCTCCAGCTCACGATCCTGCTCTCCGGCATCTTCGTCGTCATCTACACGACAGCCGGAGGCACGAAGGCCGTCAGCATAACCGGCAAATGGCAGATGGCAGTGATCCTCATTGGGATGGCGATTGCGTTCGGCCTGATCATTCGCCGTCTGCCGCCTGAGCTGTCGTTTGGCGAAGCGATGTCGGTCGCCGGCAGCATGGGCAAGCTGAACGCGGTCGACTTCTCGATCGATCTGAAGCAGCGCTACACTTTCTGGTCCGGCTTGCTCGGCGGGTTCTTTCTCGCGCTCTCTTATTTCGGCACCGACCAATCACAGGTGCACCGCTACCTCGCGGGCGGATCGCTCAGCGGCAGTCGCTTCGGCTTGCTGTTCAATGCGGTGCTGAAGATCCCGATGCAGTTCCTGATCCTGCTGACCGGGGTGATGGTGTTCGTCTTTTTCCAATACGAGAAGCCGCCGATGTTCTTCAACGAGCCCGCATTCGCGGCTGCCGCGCAGAGTGACACCGCGGGGAAACTCCCGGCCTTGCAGACGCGCTACGATGCCGTCTTTGCCCAGAAGCAGTCCGATCTCGGAGCTCTGACGACCGCACTTGAATCGAAAGTCGAGCCGGCGATCGCCGCCGCACGCGAGAACGTGATGCGCAGCCAAAACGAGCTGCAAGGCATCCGCCAGGAAGTGAAGGAGACGCTGAAGAGCTACAACCCAAACCTCGAGGTAAAAGACTCGGACTACGTGTTCATCACGTTCATCCTCCGCTATCTCCCACACGGCATCATCGGCCTGCTGATCGCGGTGATTTTCTGCGCCGCGATGTCCTCCACCGCCGCCGAGCTCAACGCGCTCGGTTCCACCGTCGAGGTGGACTTCTACCGGCCGCTGATCCGAAGCGACGCGAGCGAGCTGCACTATCTGATCTTCGCGAAGGTTGCGACCGCCACGTGGGGTGTTGTCGCGATCGCGTTCGCGCTTTTCGCGAATCTTGTCGAGAACCTGATCGAGGCGGTGAACATCCTCGGCTCGATCTTCTACGGCACCATCCTGGGATTGTTCGTGACCGCGTTTTTCATGAAATCAGTGCGCGGCTCGGCGGTGTTCGTCGCTGCGTTGTTGTCGCAGACGCTCATCGTGATCCTCTATTTCAAGGCCGAACTCAGCTATTTGTGGCTAAACCCGATCGGCGTCGCGGCGGTCGCGCTCTTTTCGCTAATTCTGCAACGCACCGTCTTCGCGGCCAGACGCGAGGCTTAGCCGATGCCGGCGCCCATCATCTGTTTCGGTCAGCAACCGTGCGGCATTTTTCCGCGGCGATTCCTCTTCGCGAAGATCCAGACGGCGCGCCGCCTGCTGCAAGAAATCGGTGGCCGGATCGTCTTCTTCTATCACGACAGCGATCACGATCCGCGCGAGACGATGACCATTTTACGACACCGCGAGACCGAGCGTCAGCAACGGCTGAACTTCGACTTCGCGAACAAGATCCAAAAGCAGTTCTCGCCTCTGTTTGCGAAACGCGTGTCGCGCGCATGGCAGGAGAAAACCGCGCGCCAACTGCCGCAATTCGCTTGCTCGTCGGTCGTCGAGAACTTCAAGGCCGTCGAGGCCGACAATGTCGCCGACTTTTGTCTGCAGATGTATGAACGAATGGATCTCCTCAAGGATGTCGAGGTGATGCGTTCGAGCGATCCGGAATTCCGGAAGCGCGCCGCTGCCGTCGACGACTACTTCGTCGACACGCAATATGAAGGCGAGCTGGTCCGTGCACGACGCACCGGCGATTCACTCCAGCTGCACAAAGGCGGGAACGCCTTCATCGAATTGCCGCTGCCTGAATACGGCCCGGAGCAGATCAGCCCCACGCGCGACACGCGCCTGCGCTGGATGCAATCCGTGATCGGCTGCACGCATTACGTGACTGGCGCGGGCGAGCTGCAATACCTGAACAAGGCCGACGCGCCCGACGTGCAATTCGTCACGCGCGACGCAATTTCCGAGTCAGATCTCGCCTATGTCCCTGACGCCTAAATCACGCGCGCGCATCCTGGCCATCGGCGCCCATCCGGACGACATCGAGTTTGGTTGCGGTGGCGTGCTGCTGGCGGAAGCGGCGCGAGGCAACAAGATCCATCTTTACGTTTGCTCGCGCGGAGAATCGGCTTCGAATGGCACCCCCGCCGATCGCGTCGAAGAAGCGCGCAACGCGGCCGCGGTGCTCGGCGCGACGTTGAAGTTCCTCGATCTCGGCGGCGATTCACACATTGCGGCTTCGGTCGAAAACGCGCTTGCGATTGCTCGCGCGATCCGCGCCGTGCGGCCGGAAATTCTCTTAGCGCCCACGCCGCTGCCCGATCAACATCCCGATCACGCGGCCGTCGGTTGCATGTGCATCGACGCGATGCGGCTCGCGCGTTATGGCGGCATCGATGAGCTGCGGGATCTGCCGCCGCACGCCGTCGCGCACTATTTCGCGTTTGCAGTCACACCTGGCGCGGAACCGCCACGCGATTGCGCCGCGGTGCATGTCGACATCAGTCCGTATTTCAAGCGGTGGGTCCAACTGATGGAATGCCACAAGACGCAGCTCCGCACGCGCGATTACATCGAGCTGCAAACGGCGCGCGCGCGTCTGCTAGGCGTGCAGGCGGGCGTGGATCACGCGCAGGCCCTCTTCATGAGCGACCATTTGCTCGTGAAAACATTGGCCGAACTTCCGCCTTCGATTCGCCTGTTCTGAGGTAGAGTCGCGGCGCGTGTTGAAGATCGGCATCACCTGTTATCCGCTAATCGGCGGCAGCGGGATCCTCGCGACAGCGCTCGGCTCCGAGCTTGCGCGCCGCGGACACGACGTGCATTTCTTCAGCTCGTCAAAACCAGTCCGGCTCGATGTGACGCAGCCGCGTATCTGGTTTCACGAAGTCGTGGTGAACGAGTACAGCCTCTTCCGTTACCCCGATTACACACTGCCGCTTGCGGTGAAGATGGCGACCGTCGCGCGTGAGCAACAGCTCGACGTCTTCCATGTTCACTACGCGGTTCCACATGCGACGGCGGCGTATCTCGCGGTCCAAATGCTGCAGCGCAGCGGAGCTCGCAAGCCGGCGATCGTAACGACGTTGCATGGAACGGATACGACGCTCCTCGGGCAGGATCCGAGTTATCGCGAAGCGATCGAGCACGCGCTATCGGAATCAGACGCAATCACCACCGTCTCTGAGAGCCTGTGCCAGGAAACGCTCGCGACATTCAATCTGCAAAACGGCGTCGAGGTGATCCCGAACTTCTTTATCCCTTCACAGCCGGCACGCAGCGCGGGAGAAGTGCGACGCGAGCTCGGGATCAGCGAGGATGAATTTCTGATCGTCCACACTTCGAACGTGCGCGCGCCGAAACGCATCGATCTCCTGCTGCGCACCTTTGCGGCAATGAAGAGCGAGCGCGCGCGGTTGCTGGTTCTCGCGGGCGGACCATTCGAGCCGTACGACGCGTTGCTCGACGAGCTCGGCATCCGCGCGCGCGTGTTGGTAAACCAGGACGTCATCCACGTGGAGGAATATCTGTCGGCGGCAGACGCGGGGCTCTACACGTCGGAAAGCGAGAGCTTCGGCTTGAGCATTCTCGAGACGCTGTTTCACGGGAAACCGGTCGTGGCGTTCCGCGTCGGCGGAATCCCGGAGGTAGTGACCGACGGCGAAACGGGATTTCTCCACCCGTTTGGCGACATCGCTGCGATGGCAGCCTCGCTCGATCGGCTCGCCGCCACGCCGTCGCTCGCGCGGCAGATGGGCGAGCAAGGGCAACGCTCAGCGCGCGCGCAGTTCTCGGCCGAAAACGTCGTTCCGCGCTACGAAGCCGTTTACACGCGGTTGACGAGCGCTCGTGATTCAGAGCCGCTCCGCGCGAAACGATTTCGGTGACGGGATCGCGCTCCATTCCATGAGCGCCTTCTCAATCTTCGGCCCATTCGCGCTGAGCCACGCGCTCATTTGATCACCGATTTTTTCGCCGTAGATGCGGTGCGAATAAACGATCGAGCATCCTTCGCCGTCGATCATCTTCAGACGCGCGAACGCCACCTCGATAAACTCCGGCCGGCCGAACACCACCGCGATCAGATGTTCCGCGGGCCTATCGGCGGTGCGTGGCATTGAGCTCGTCTTCAACACACGAGCGCGATGACTCTTGTAGTTCTCCAGCACCGTATTCGCTTTTGCTGCGAGCGCGTCGCCGTCGCGCGCATCCGGGTAGCCGTTGAGCGTGATCATGTCGGCCCACTTCGTGAGATCCTCCTGACCGCGCGGCGTAAACTCGTGCTGCGTTCCCTTTGACCAGCGGTGGAAATAATCGGCCGCGTTGAAGTTGAACGCCGGCTTGTCTGATCCCTCCGCGGCGCCGAGCGCGGCAAACGCGAAGACGCAGCTAACAACCGAGAGAAGAACGACGCGCGACAGACGGAGTTTCATCGCTCCGAATTACAGACTCTCGATTCGGCTGACAACCTCCTCGGGTTTGGAGCCGTTGCCGCGCCAGATCGCGACGATGGACGCCACGGCGTGAGCTGCAGCGACTGCTGCAGGGGCATCTCGGCGAGTTGACGACGTGATCGCTAGCCGGTCGTTCGCTCGCGTTGCGCAGATTCCAGGATCTTCGCACGCGCGGCGCTGAGCCGACGCACCATCACCTGGCTCATGCGCTTGAAGAGCTCGTGACCGAGCGTGAGATCGGCGCCGCGATGCTGCGTCAGCTTCGCGGCATCGAAGAAGATCGCGGTCGTCGGCTCCAGCGCGCGGGCGCCGTATTCACAGACAAACGGCTCGAACATCCACGACCAACCGAGCGGCTCGCCGGGTTTGACGATGTCGATCGTGATCGGCCAGCCGACTTCGCCCGACGGGCTCTCGACTCCCACGCTTCCGGTTTCGATGAGAAAAAATCCTCGCGCCGGGTCGCCGGCGCGAAACACCACTTCGTTGTTATCCCACTGGGCCGGCATCGCGCATTCCGCCAGGATATCGAGCTGGTTCGAGTTCATGCCGCTCAGGAACGGATGCGAAGCGAGGCGTTGGTGAAATTCGTGACCGGCAGGGCTCATGCGGCCAACTGTCGGCTACACCGCCCACGCAACGCAACCCGAGCGTGGCGCGCCGGCCTTCAGTATCGGTAGTGACGGTAACGGACGGCAACACAATCGCCGCCCAGACCACCGCGCCTGCGATGGCGATGAAGACAATTTACCGCAGAGGACGCAAAGGACGGGGAGAGGAAGTTTTTGTCTCTGCGTCCTCTGCGGTAAAACTTCCCGCGTTGCTACGCTGCCGCGGGGATCGCAATTTCGTACGTCTCCGCCACGATGTCGTCTACCACCGCCTTCAGGTCGTTCGTCCGTTCCCACATCGCGAGCTGCCGATCCGCGCCGGTTCCTTCCACGAAAATCCGTTCCGCGTGCGCCATTTCCCGATGGCTTTCCAGCTCATCGACTTCCGGCGCGATAAACTCCAGGATCTCGTGGATCAAGCTCCACGTCTCGACCGTGCGCTCTTGCCCGAAATCGATCAATTCACCGTCGATCCCGTAGCGCGACGCGCCACCGGTTCTGATCGACCAGGCGCCGACGATACAATCTGAAGGTAATCGATTGATGCATCTCGGCTTTGACGTGCTCCTTCAACGTGATCCGGCCGCCGTCGAGGATCTGCTGGATGTGCGCGCGCAGCTCGTGCGTTTCCGGATCGACGATCTGAAATTCCTCCTCGATCCCGAGCGTGAAGACGTGTGGTTCCATGGCGTCGCAGGTCATGATGAGCTTCGTCGCGGGCGTCGCGCAACCGGTAATCGGCGCGTCGCTTGAGCGGGATCAATGCGGGCTGGCGGTCGTCCTCCGGAAGAAAGTTCGCGAGTTGGCACGACGAAACGATTGACGGCTGAGACTCACTTGTGAGAACTATTGTAAATACAAGAACGGCTAACCCGCCAAACCCAACCGCAAAAAATGAATCATATGGACAGAATTGGACTCATGCTCGGCGCGACTGTGGTGCTCACCGTCCTGATGTGCTGGCTCATCCCCATGCCCACGCTGTAGAGGGCGTTTCGTCTCTCGGCTGTTACCGAACGCCGCCGGCGCGCACTGCGTCGGCGGCGTTTTTGCGTTTCTGCCGGCTAAGCGCCAAGTCATCCGCACGTTTTCTCTTGCTGAGGTGGCACGCGAGTGTTTGCAGCAACTGCGCGCTCAAACCTGAAGGGTTTTGGGTTCTCACGAAGACGAGCACCGTCATTTTTCGTGAAATCTTTGGGAGCCAGAACCGTGGCGGACAGTCGGCAGTAATCTCATCCGGTCGCCGCGGCTGATCCCGCTGCCGGTTTGATTGTGCAAATCAGCGCGCGCTGATAAGACGGCAGCGTGGTCACGAAAATCTTGCAGGCCATCTTCTGGCTTGCTGCGGCCGCCTACGCCGTCGCTGGTGTGATGACCATTGCCAGTGCGACGAAAACGGCGCCTGGCGCAGAGTCGTTAGGCCGCGTCTACATCGTCTTCGGTGTGATGTTAGTCTCGGTCGGTGCGCTCGCAGCCATCGCCACCTTGCTGGCGAAGCAAGCGCGTAAATGGCTGGTCGGTGCCGCCGCTGTCCTCGGCTCGGGTCTTTTGGTCGCGTTGTTTGCTGCGTTCTGGATCGACATGGAGAAAGGCGAGGTGAATCGGCGATACCGTGAGGAGGAGGCGCGCTCCGGACGCCATGCGTTCGGCGACCAGCCGGCTCTCCTCGCGATTGCGCAAGCGGTCGCAGCGAACGACCAGGCAGCGATCCGCTCGGCCGCGACCGCTGTCCCCGATCTCCAGACGCCCGGCCGCGATGGCGCGACGCTGCTGGCCTGGGCGGTCGGACAGACGTGGCAACGTCCGCAGCTGGTCGAAGCGGTGCGAACATTGTTGTCGGTCGGCGCCGATCCGAACCACACCAACGGGCAACCAGCGTCGTTCGCGATGGCGAAGGCGGTGCATGGTCCCGCCGCCGGCCTCGCCGCGATGCTGGACGCGGGCGGCAATCCGAACGCGCGCGATGAGCACGGGCGCCCGATCATTCTCATGAATTGGTACCTCGGTTATTACAAAGAGCAGGAGCGTGCGCGCTTCGAGTTGCTCCTCGATCGTGGCGCCGACGTCAACACGACGATGCCGGTCGAGGGGTACAAATCCGACGGCTACCCGCTCTTGCTCCATCGCCTCTCGGACGGACCGCGTGATCCACGCGCGTACGCCGACGTGCTGCTTCTGCTCGAACGCGGCGCCGACGCGAGTCGAGCTGGCGCCGACGGAATGACGTTCGCGAAGATGCTCGTGCAGCAACGCCGGCAGCTCGCGAGTGGCCGAGGCACTCCGCCGGAGTTCTATGGGTTTGGGCGGTGAGGCACGGGCTGATCGCGCAATAGCATGAGCCACCCGCGCTCGGCCTTTGGTCAGGGCTGACCAGCGAACTTCAGAAGCAGCATTTCGCGAACATTCGGCTCGCGGAAGTAGAACTGCACCGCGCCATCGCGTCCGATGAGATCGCGCGGGACGGCGAAGCTTGCGCGACGGCTGTGCACCTGATGCACGCCGATGTGAGCGCGAATGTAGAAATCGCCCCACGCTTCGACGAACATCGCCCGTCGGGCACGATCGAGGAGCATCTGCTCGAGGACCGGCCGTTCGTGCGGCGTGTATTGCACATGCTCCGCCGACTCGAGAACTGCGTAATCGAGTGGCGTCACCTCACGGACACCGGCGGCGGGCAATTCCTCCCAGATCGACGTGAGGAAGCCGATCCGCACGCGTGAGTCGAGGCCCGCAGCGCGGCTCTGGCGCGAGCAGGTGCTGAGCGAGATCTGCACGCGACCGAACTCGCCCGCGCGGACGGTGATCCAGACGTGATCGATCTTCCGCGGGTCGGGATCGGTTTCGATCGCCACCGCGGCGACTTCACCCGCGACCGTGACGTAGCGGTCGCGGAGTTCGTAGAGATGTTGCGGGACGTGATGCCGCGGCTTCGGCCTGGCCAATTGCGAATGGGATCCTCTCGCCGGATTGCTATCGTGCTCTGCGAGCCGACGCACGTGTTAAATCCGCGCGGCGCGATGTAACGAGCGCATGAATGCGACAGCGCTCCGCGCGGCGGTGGCATACTTCGGCATTGTGTTCGGCGCTGGATTTGTCTTCGGCAGCGTCCGTACACTCGTGCTCGTGCCGGCGATCGGCTCGCGCGCGGCGGAGCTGCTGGAAGTCCCGCTCATGCTCGTCGTCATCGCGTTCGCGGCGAGTTTCGTGAGCCGGCGATTGCTGCGCGCCGCGCCGATGTCTTCGCACGTTCTCGCGCGCGCGCCCGCGCTAGTTCTCGTGCTGATTGCCGACACATGCGTCGGTCTGTTCCTCCGCGGCATGACGCTGCGCGAGGTGTTCCTCGAGCGCGATCCGCTCACCGGCGCGCTCTACTACGCGATGCTGCTGGTGTTCGCGGCGATGCCGGCTTTGATGTCCTGGCGGCGGCGCTGAACGCACGGCGCGTCAGTGCGCCGGCAACGACTCGCGATACGCGGTCGGCGATTGGCCGGTGAGCTTCCGCAAGACGCGGTTGAAGTGCGTGAGCGATTGGAAGCCGACTTCGTAGGCGATCTCGCTGACGCGCAGATTTGGATTCAGGAGAAGGTTCTTCGCCTTCTCGATGCGGACCCGCGACAGGTAGTCGGTAAACGTCAGGCCGGTCGCATTCTTGAAGACCTTGCAGAAGTAAAACGTGCTGGTGTTCACCGCCTTCGCGACTTCGGCTAACGAGACATCGCGGTCCTGGTTCTTCGCGATGAACTCCCGCGCGCGCGTGACGGCTTGCGGCTCGGCATGCTCGGCCTGCGTCGTCAGCTGATTGCTCAGCATCGACAAGTGCTGGCCGAAGATCCGTAGCAGGCGCAGCATCGATTCATACTGCTTCTTCGAGAGCACCTTCGTGTGGAAGTACGCTTCCTCGGCTTTCGGCAGGTCCACGTCGAGGCCCCAGCGGACGAGCTGCCGCGCCGTACGGTCGAACTGCGCCTGCTGCGGCTTCTCGAGCATGATCTGCCCGGTTTGCAGAAAGCCGATCAGCTTTTCGCCGACGCGCACTGGCACGGCTGCATCGGTGAGACCGGCGAAGCATTTCACGGTCTTCGGTTGATCGGTCGGATTCTCGCCGATCTTTTGCTGCACCTCGAGGCACGCGGCGCAGCTGCTGTTCGCCTGCGCCATGAGCGCGCAGAACGGGTTTTCGTTTTCCTTCCCGTGCAACGCCATTTGCCAGTACTCGACTGGCCGGAGCGCGAGCGGGAGGCCGGTGGTGGCGTTAAACGCGCGCTCGTATTGCTTGTAAAGCGAGGTTTAGTTGTCGTGTTTGTTGTTTCTCAGACTTCCACCGGCGCGTGGTGCGCTGGCTTTGTCTGAGACGAACATGAGGCCGCGCGTGCGATCGGGCTCCACGCTGGTTGGCGAAGGCTGACCATGTTTTGCGGTAGGAATGCGGAAGATGACTCGCCGGCATGCGAGCAATCGCCGCGCAGCTTTGCGCAATGGATGGGCAGCGCGATTACGACGCGTTCCTTAGTCTCCCGTGCATGGAAATCGCGACGTCACTCGAAGGAACCGACCGCAGTAACCCAGCGCGCGCTTGCGATTGCCGTTGCGCGCGCGGTCTGCCATGTGCCCGCCGATCGCGCGGCGATGCTGCGGCAGCTGATTCTTCGGTTTTGCGAAAGACGACACCGCGCGCAAGCTTCCGGTGCAAGAATTCGTCCCGTATCGAACCCGGAGATCCCACATGAGCCGTCAGCAACTCGAAGCCGCCGTCGCCGCCCACCCGTTTGTCCTCGGATTGAGCGAACACCACATTCGCTTGCTCGCGGACTGCGCGATGCAGACGCCGTTCGAGCCCAACCACGTGATCTTCCGCGAAGGCGAGACGGCGAATCGTTTCTACCTGATCGACCACGGCAACGTCGCGCTCGAGTCGAGCGGCCACTCGAACGAGCCGGTTGTGATCGATGAGATCGGCGACGGCGATTTGCTCGGCTGGTCGTGGCTGTTCCCGCCCTACGTCTGGCATTTCAGCGCCCGCGCAGTCGTGCCGACGACGGCAATCTTTTTCTACGGGACGGTGCTGCGCGAATACTGCGAGCGCGACCAGGCGCTCGGCTTCGAGCTCTTCAAGCGGATGAGTGAAGTGATGACGCGCCGGCTGCAATCGGCGCGCGTCCGTTTGCTCGCCGCTTATGCAGCGAATCCGAGTCTCGCGCAGCGGGCGAACGGCTGAAACGGCTCGTTAGGCAGCTGACCACTCGCGCAATCAACGGCCAGTCTTCGGCAACAGAGGGCGAGCCGTCCGGCGGACTCGACGGTATCTCTCAGGCATGATAGCAATGGAGATCTCGAGGGCGAAGATGAACTCATCGAGTGGCAAACAGACGCCTCCGCGTCGGCATGTCGGCAATGTGGTGGTGCCGATCGACTTCTCGACCGAGTCGCTGAAGGCGTTGACCTACGCGACGGCGTTGCTGCGCAACGGCGAGGGAACGTTGCATCTGGTCCACGTGGTCGATGTCGATTATTCCTACGCGCTGCCGACGCTGCTGATGGCGGAGCCGATTGTGACCACGCCGGAAGTCGCACGCGTGAACGAGGCCGAGCTGAAGAAGCTCGCGGCGAAGTTCGGCGATCCTGACATCGCGCCGGAGATCCACGTGGAGGTCGGGCGCGCGTTTGACCAGATCTGCGCGGTGGCGAATGAGCTCGCGGCCGACCTGCTCGTGATCGCGACGCATGGTCATACGGGATTGAAACATCTCGTCCTCGGCAGCACGGCGGAACGCGTGGTACAGCATGCGCCCTGTCCCGTGCTCGTGGTGCGTGATGACGAACACGATCTCGTCGACGGTGATGGCGGCGTTCGCCTCCGGAAAGTCCTCGCGCCCGTCGATTTCTCCGAGTGCTCGCGACACGGTGTGAGCTACGCGATCGCTCTGGCGAAGGCGCACGGTGCCACACTCGTGTTACTGCATTGCGTGCAGGTGCAGCCGCTTCTGCCGACGGAGCGGTACGACGGTTTCGCGCGGATGCCGGCGCCCGGCGTGATCGAACGCGCGGCGCGGCAGCAGATGCGGAAATTAGTCCGCAGCTTTGATTCGCAAGGCGTGACGATCGAGACGGTGCTCGCGGCTGGTCGACCAGCGCAGCAGATCTGCAGTTACGCGGCGGCGAATGACGTGGATCTGATCGTGACGTCGACGCATGGCTTGACCGGCTTTGCGCATGTCTTGATCGGCAGCACGGCGGAGCATGTCGTGCGCTACGCACGCTGCCCAATCCTGGTGGTGCCGCGGCGCGATCGGCCGAACGCGACGAGCGGCCAATTGTAATCGGCGGGATGCGTCGGCGGGGCGACGCTGGATAGTGTCGCGTGCGCGATCCCGACAAGAACATTACCGCTTCGGCGTCTCGCCCGAAGGTCGCGCTTTTCGGACCGGGGCTGATCATGGCGGTCAGCGGCATCGGCGCGAGCGACTTGATCTCGGCGACAGTCGGCGGCGCGACTTACGGAACGGCTTTGCTCTGGGCCCTCTTGCTCGGCGCGTTCTTTAAGTTTGTGCTTACGGAAGGTCTCGCGCGCTGGCAGCTCGCCACCGGCACCACGTTGCTGCAAGGGTGGGCGCGCTATTTGCCGCGCTGGGTGCTGGTGCTGTTCTTCGCGTATCTGGTGTTGTGGTCGATCGCGGTGAGCGCAGCGTTGATCAGCGGTTGCGGGCTGGCGCTGGTAAACATCAGCGGTGGGCGAGTGCCGTTTGTTCGCGCGGCATTAGGTCACGCGATTGTGGCGTTTCTATTGCTATGCTTTGCCGGCACCGCGCTGCTCGGGAAGGTCATCAAGCCGCTCATTGCGGTGATGTTCGTCAGCGTCGTCGGTTGTGCGGCGTTGAGCTTTCGTGACTTCGGCGGACTCGTCAGGGGTTTGCTCGTTCCCGCAATTCCGAGTGGCGGCAGCGCGTATGTGTTTTCACTCATCGGCGGCATAGGCGGCTCGCTGACGCTTCTCAACTACAATTACCTGCTGCGCGATGAGCGACGCGTCGACCCCGCGAACGTGCGGCACGTCCGCATTGATCTTGCGCTCGCGTATGTCTTCACAGCGGTGTTCGGGCTGTCGGTGATGTTGATCGCCGCGCGTGTCTTTCACGCGGCCGGCATTCCGATTACCGATAGCGAAGCCGTCTCGCGAATGGCCGGTCAGCTAGCCGAAGTTACAGGACCGGCCGGGTTTTACGTTTACTCCATCGGCTTCTGGGCTGCGGTGCTGGCGTCGCTCCTCGGCGTCTGGCAAACCGTGCCGCACATCTTCTCCGATTGCTGGGAACTGCTCGGTCGCCGCGCGCCGCGACGTGTCGAAGAAGATTCGAGGCGCGTGCCAACCTCCTACACGGTCGCGCTCACGTTCATGGCACTCGCGGCGGTGCCGTTTGCATTCGTTAGGCGACCGCTCTTCCTCGTCGTCGCGTTCACGATCCTCGGGAGCTTCTTCATTCCCTTTCTCGCCGCGACGCTGCTGCATCTGAACAACCGCGTGCCGTGGAAATCAGCGATCCCGCACAACCGCACCGTCACGAACATCGTGCTCGCGTTTGTCTTGCTCGTCTTCGCGATCGTCGGCGTGATCGAGATTCGATCGCTGCTTTAGCGGTTCTTTTTCTTCTTCGGCTCGACCGGCTCGAGCATCGTGCCGCGGCAGTTCGCGCTGCCGCAGAGACAGGCGAACTCTTTCTCGAGCTTCTTCGTGCGGCGCTCGGCGGGGACGATCTTGTAATCGTAGAACAGCTCTTCGCCGGGACGAATGCTGCGCAGCGCGTAAACGAAGATGCGGCTGTCTTCCTCATTCGTTTCGCAATTCGGATCACACGAATGATTGATCCAACGCGAGTCGTTTCCGCCGCGCGCGGCGTCGATCACGTCACCGTTATCGAGCGAGAAGAAGAAGGTGTGGTACGGATCGTTCGGATCGCGCGGCGGCAATTCCATCGCATCGTCCCACGGCATGTGTTCGCCGGTATATTCGATAATGCACGTGCCTTTGCGGATCGGCGCGGTCGCGTAAACGCCTTTGCCATGCACGCCTGATTTCCGGACTTCGACGCGATCAGCGGCGGTCTTGCGCGGCTTCGGGGCGGCGCTGGATTTCTTCGGCATGGTCGCAAGGGATCGAACGCGCGCTGCACATCGGCTGTAGTTCGCCGTTCGCGGTGCTCGGAATTTCGCCGCGGCTGCATTACAAACCGGTGCGATGGCTAACGTCGGCAGCATCACGAAACGCGCCGCTGAATTTCTCGGCCTCCGGCGCAACCTCGTCCTGCTGCTGGCAACCATTGTCATCATCAGTACGGGCGAGGAACTGTGGATGCGCTTCCTGCCGAAGTATCTGCAGGCGATCGGCGCGAGCGTCTTCATCATCGGGATCTTCGATGCTTTGCGCACGAGCATCGGCGCGATCTACGCGTATCCCGGCGGAGTGCTGGTCGATCGCCTCGGCCATCGGAACGCGCTCGTCTCGTTCACTGCCGTGTCGATTGTCGGATACGCACTCGTCGCGCTCGTGCCGCACTGGACCGCCGTGATCGGCGGGATGTTCCTGTTTCTATCTTGGACCTGCTTCTCGCTGCCTGCGGCGTTTTCGCTCGTGGCGGCGACGTTGAAACGCGAGCAGCACGCGATGGGCATCGCCGTGCAGTCCGTGGTGAAACGGCTGCCGATTCTGATCGGCCCGATTCTGGGCGGCATCCTGATTGACCGCTACGGCATCGTGACCGGTGTGCGCGCTTCACTTGGCCTCGCCTGTATCGCGGGCGTCATCGCGCTTGCGGTGCAGCTACGAATTCAAGATGCGCCGCGCACCGGAGTCCCGCGCCGGCAAAGCTTTCTCGCCACCGCGCGACAGATGAACGCGCCGCTGCGGCGTCTGCTCGTCAGTGATATTCTCGTGCGATTCTGCGAGCGCATCCCGTTTGCGTGGGTGGTGATCTACGCAATGGATCATCTCGGCACGAGCGCCACCGGTGTCGGTGTGCTTACGGGCATTGAGATGTTGATCGCGACTGCGTGCATGATCCCGGTCGCTTATTTTGCCGACAGGAACCGCCGCGAGCCGTTTGTGATTGCGACGTTCATCTTCTTCACGCTTTTTCCGCTCGCGCTGCTGCTCGCGAACTCGTTCGCCTGGCTCGTCGTCGCGTTTGTCGTGCGCGGGCTGAAGGAATTCGGCGATCCCGCGCGCAAGGCGCTCATCCTCGAGCTTTCGCCGGATGACGGGCGGGCGCGAATGATCGGCTGCTACTATTTGATCCGCGATCTGATCGTGGCCGCGGGTGCGCTCGCGGGCGCGGCGCTGTGGAAGCTCGGCCCAGCGGTGAATTTCACGACCGCAGCGATCTGCGGTCTGCTCGGCACGATCTTCTACGTCCTGACGTTGCGCACTACGGGACAACAGCCAGAGCGAGCGGCCTAACGAAACGGTTACCTTGGGGCGATCCGGCAGCGGGCATGGATCGCGCCCAACGGGCGGGAGTGGCTGTAACGCGACCGCGGCACGCGCCGGGGAGCGCACGCTTTCAGCGTGCTGGTTTCGGCATTCTGCCGAAACAGGCTTCGGCGTCGTGCATGCTGGATTGCGCGTCCGTTCACCGACGGATGGCGCACGGACGAAAGTTCGTCGCGGCAGAATGCCGCGACCAGCACGCTGCAAGCGTGCGCTCTCCAGAGGCAGCAGCTACGCGCTCGTCAGCGCAGCGCGTTCGTTGTTTAGCGCGCCGCTCTTCTCGAGGAAATAATCGTAGCCGCCGGGATACGGCGCGACGTTTCCGGCGTTCACGTGCAGCACTTTCGTCGCGAGCTTGCGGATGAAATGCACGTCGTGCGAGATGAAGACGAGCGTTCCTTCGTAAGCGGCGAGCGCGAGGATCAAGGACTCGACAGCGTGGATGTCGAGGTGCGTCGTCGGCTCATCCATCAGCAACAGGTTCGGTGGATCAACGAGGAACTTGATCAAGTTCAGCCGGCTCTTTTCGCCGCCGCTGAGCACGCCCGTCTTCTTGTAGATGTCGTCTTTGCGGAAGAGGAACGAACCAAGGATTCCGCGCGCTTCGTTTTCCGCCAGCGTCGGTGCGGCGGCCATGACCTCTTGGAGCACAGTGTTGTTCGCGTCGAGTGTGTCGGCGCGATGCTGCGAGAAGTAACCGATCTTCGCGTTGTGGCCGAGGTCGCGCTCGCCTTTCTGGAACTCGAGTACGCCAGCCAGGATCTTGAGCAGCGTCGATTTGCCCGCGCCGTTTGGGCCGACAAGGACGGTGCGTTCGCCGCGTTCGATCGTGAGATCGAGCCCGCGGTAGACCTGATGATCACCATAGGCCTGGTGAATGCCGACCAGCGAAATGGCGCGCTGTCCGCCACGCGGCGGCTGCGGGATGTTGAAGCGGAACGGTTTCTTCGGCGGCGTTGGTTTCTCGACCAGCTCCATGCGCTCGATCTGCTTCAGCTTGCTCATCGCCTGCGACGCCTTCGATGCGACCTGCCGGAAGCGATCGTAGAACTCGCGCAGCCGCGCGATTTCCTTCTGCTGGTTGTTATAGGCGGCGAGCTGCTGCTCGTAGTTCGCTTCGCGTTGCTTCAGGAACTCCGAGTAGTTCCCGGTGTAACCGATCAGCTTCTGCTCGGCGATTTCGTAGACGCTTTCGACCACTTCATCCATGAACGCGCGATCGTGCGAGATCAGCAGCAACGCGCCCGAATAATTCTTCAGGTAATCCTGCAGCCACAACAGCGAGAGGAGATCGAGATGGTTCGTCGGCTCGTCGAGTAGCAGCAGATCCGGCTCCATCACGAGCAAGCGCGCGAGATGCGCGCGCATGACCCAGCCGCCGCTCATCTCCTTCGCCTTGCGCCCGAAATCCGACTCGCAATAGCCGAGGCCGCGCAACATCTTCTTCGCCTTCGCATCTACCTGCGGGTCGGTAAGCGCCTCGTGTTTCGCGTGCGCCTCGAGATATTCCGGCCCGCTGACATCACCGGTTTTTTCGAGCGCGTGCAACTGCGTCTCGAGCGCCTGCACTTCACCCGCGCGACCGGTTGCCACATCCATCACCGTCTCTTCGCCGACCGGCTCGCTCTCCTGCGGCAGGTAACCGACCATCGTCCACTCGTCGCGCTCGATCACGCCAGCATCGGGCGTATCCTTTTTCAGGATGACATTGAACAGCGTCGACTTGCCCGCGCCGTTCGGCCCGACCAACGCCACGCGCTCGCCGTAGTTCACCGTCATCGTGGCGTTCTCGAACAGAGTCCGCCCGCCCATGGTCTTACGAAGTTCGCGGATGGTTAACATAAGGGAGTCCGGCCGAAGCGGCGGGCGCGAACCTTACACGCAGCAGGTACGCGACGCAAAGGCAGGGCCGTCGTAGAACCCGATCGTCTGCTATATTGCGACCGGATGTTTGAGATCAGACCGAAAGAGAAGATGACGGAGCGGGCGCTGTTGATCGGCGCTTACACCGACACATCGAAGAAAGCCGGAGCGCAGAGTTTGCTCGAGGAACTCGAGGAGCTCGTCGATACGCTCGGCCTGCCAGTCATCGAACGGCGGCTCGTGCATCATCGCGAGAACCACGCGCGTTACCTCATCGGCTCCGGCAAGGCGCAGGAGCTCGTCGATTTCGCAAAGCAGCACGAGTGCGATGTGCTGATCTTCGATAACGAGCTGTCGCCTTCACAGCAGCGCAATTGGGAGGAGCTGTCTGGCGTGACGGTCGCCGATCGACAGGAGATCATCCTCGATATTTTCGGTGCGCGTGCGCAGACGCGGGAGGCGCGCATCCAGGTGGACCTCGCGCGAATGCAGTACTCGCTTCCGCGCCTAACGAGAGCCTGGAGTCACCTCGGTCAGCAGGGCGGCGGGATCGGTGCGAAAGGCGAGGGCGAAAGCCAGCTCGAGCAGGATAAACGAAAGATTCGCCTGCAGATCGATCGTCTGAAGCGCGAGCTGGAGGAGGTGCGCAGCGCGCGCGCGACACAACGGAAGGATCGCAAGCGCGCGCCGGTGCCGAACGCGGCGATCGTCGGCTACACGAATGTCGGGAAGTCGTCGCTGCTGCGGAAGCTGACGGGTGCGGAAGTGTTTGTGGAAGACAAGCTCTTCGCCACACTCGACACGACGACGCGCAAGATCGCGTTGCCGAACAAACAACCGTTGCTGCTCACCGACACCGTGGGATTCGTGCGGAATCTGCCGCACCAGCTTGTCGAGGCGTTCAACGCGACGCTCGAGGAAGCCGCGCTTTCCGACTTCCTGATCCACGTCCTCGACGCCTCGCAGGACGAGGTGATGGAGTTCTACAACACCACGATGCGCGTACTTTCGGATCTCGAGGCCGACACGAAGCAGATGCTCGTCGTCTTCAACAAGATCGACAAAGTCTCCGACCTTGACGCGCTACCGGCACTGCGCCGCCATTTCCCAGACGCCGTTTTCGTCTCCGTCCACACAGGCGAGGGCATGAACGAGCTCATCGAGCGCATCTCCGAGTTCGTCGCGCGCGGCACGATGACAGTGGAGCTGCGCGTACCTGCGTCCCGCGCCGATCTGCTCGCGCGCCTGCATCGCGACGGCACCGTCCACGACGTGAAATACGAGGCCGATTACACACGAGTCGTCGCGACAATCCCGACCCGCAGCCTCGACGTGTTTGCTCCGTTTCTGCCCGCGAGCAGCCCGTCGGAAGTTGCTGTCGGAAGCGAGAATCATTAGGCTTTCGCGCGATGACGAGCGTTACCATCACCTTACGCGACGAGGACAAGCGGTTCATCGCCGAAGCCATGGCAGCTGGCCGGTACGTGAACGAAAGCGAAGCCGTCTCAGACGCGATCGCCGAGCTGCGTGCACGGGAGGAGCTCCGTGAGATGCGGCTGATGGAAATCCGCGGCAAAGTAAACATCGGCTTGGATCAACTCGATCGCGGTGACAGCGCCGCGTGGGATGCCGAGGCGATTCGCACCGCCGGGCGGGCATTGCTCGAGCAGCGAAACGCCGGCGGATAGATGCCACGAAGCGTACGCGCCCGCGCCGCCGAAGCGGACGCGCTTGAGATCTCGCTCTACGTAGCGGCGGATAATGTCGCTGCTGCCGATCGCCTGCTGGCGCGCTTTGACGAGGCTTTACACCGGCTTGCTGCACAGCCGCATCTCGGCAAAAGCGTAGAGGTGATCGCTCCGCGGCTGCGCCTCTTTCCTCTGGGAAGTAATTTGATCTTCTACCGGCCGCTCGATGGTGGCATCGAGCTGGCGCGGCTGTTACACGGCGCGCGCGACATTACCGCCGAGTTCTTTCGCGATTGAACGCTAACCGTCTCAACTTCCGCCTCGATGCCCAGGCGACCGGCTCGCGCGCGCGAGCGGCGACGTTTCGCACCTTGCACAATGAGGTGCAGACGCCGCTCTTCATGCCCGTCGGCACGAAGGCGACGGTGAAGGCGCAGCTGACGCGTACGCTCGAAGAAGCCGGTTCACAGATTCTGCTCGCGAATACTTATCACTTGTTGCTTCGGCCGGGCGCGGAGGTGTTCCGGCGCGTCGGCGGCATTCATAAGTTCATGAGCTGGGAGCGGTCGGTGCTGACGGACTCCGGCGGCTACCAGATTTTCTCGCTGCCGCATTCGCGGTCGATGGGTGAAGAAGGCGCGGTTTTCCAAAGCTACATCGACGGGCGCACGATCATGCTCAGCCCGGAGGTGAGCATCGAGACGCAGAAGGCGATTGGCAGCGACATCATGATGGCGCTCGATCATTGCGTCGCGTCGACGGCTGATGAACCGACGGCGCGAGCGGCGATGGAGATCACACATCGCTGGGCCGCACGGAGCCTGGCGGCGCGCGGCGATTCACCGCAGGCGATGTTCGCGATCGTGCAGGGTGCGCTCGTGCCGGAACTGCGGCGGGCGAGCGTGGAGTCGTTAGGCGCGCTGCCGTTCGATGGTTATGCGATCGGCGGGCTGGCCGTTGGCGAAACGAAGGGCGAGCGCGAGGAAGTCACGGAGTTCACGGCGGAGCTGCTGCCGCGCGACAAGCCGCGGTATTTGATGGGAGTCGGCACGCCGCTCGACATCCTCGAAGCGGTTCATCGCGGCGTCGACATGTTCGATTGCATCATGCCGACGCAGCTGGCGCAGCGCGGCGCCGCCTTCACCTCGCGTGGTTTTTTGCAGATGCGGCGGGGCGTTTACAAGTACTCGGAGGAGCCGCTCGATCCGGAGTGCGCCTGCCCGACCTGCGCCCGCTACACGCGTGCGTATCTGCATCATCTGACCAAGGCGTCCGAGACGCTCGGGTGGCAGTTGCTCGGCAAGCACAACATCCATTTCTACCACCAGCTGATGCGCGAGATCCGCGCGAGCATTGTCGAGGACAGATTCCTGGAGCTGTACCGCGCGAAGCGGGCGTTTCTCGCGGCCACCGATCTCGAGAATCCGGTCGTGCCGATGAAACGAAAGCGGCCGCGCATCACCCGGCTCGGCGATTACGAGGTGCACATCGCGCGGGAAGGTTTCGCGAGCATCAAGCAAGTCTCGTCCGGCGAGATCATGCACATGCGGACGCTGCCGATGGATGAAGCGCGGGCGCTGTACGTGGAGCAATCGAACCTCGTCGGGCGGCTACGCGAAACGGACGAGCGATTGGTGATCTGGGACGTCGGCCTCGGTGCCGGCGCGAACGCGATGGCGGCGATCGAATGCTACGAGGCGCAGGCGGCGAACGGTCCAGTCCGGCCGATGCAGATCATCAGCTACGAGAACGATCTCGATTCCCTGAAGCTCGCCGTGCAACGCAATGACCTCTTTCCCTATCTGCGCCACGGCGGCCCGCCGGCGATCATGACGCTCGGCGAGTGGCAATCGAAGCAGCATCCCGGTTTGTCGTGGACGCTCCTGCGCGGCGAGTTCCTCGAGATGATGCGCCACGCTCCCGCGCCACCCGATTTGATCTTCTACGACATGTTCTCGAGCAAAACATCAGCCGATGTCTGGACGCTCGACGCCTTTCGCCAGCTCTTCGCCGCGTGTGCGGGAAGAGCGGCAGAGCTTTACACTTACACCTGCTCGACCTCGGTGCGCGTGGCGTTGCTCGCGGCCGGCTTCTACGTCGCGCGCGGGCGCAGCATGGGCGCGAAGGAAGAGACGACGATCGCGCTCACGCCAGACGCTTATCACGCCCGCTGGAGCAACCGGGACGAAGTTCTTTCCGCCGATTGGCTGGTGCGCTGGGGCCGCTCAGGTGCAAAATTTCCGCTCGGTCTCGCAGCTGACGCGCACCCCGCATTCGAAAATTCGATCCGGCAGCACGCGCAATTTAAACGAACGTGCGCTGAGGCTGTCGAAGGTTGATACTGCTGACCGAATCCGCCGATCAGTCATCCACCACTTCTCCTAAATGAACCGACGCAAATTCCTGCAATACACCGGTCTCACGACCGGTTTTCTTTTGGTCCCGAACTGGGCGCGCTCCGGCGGCCTCTACGGGCAACCGGCGCCGGTTCCGGCTTCCGAGAAGAAGAAGTTGGCCGATGCAGCCTTGAACGCCGCCACAAAAAAAGGCGCGAAGTACGTGGATGTGCGGATCGGCCGCTATCTGAACCAATCGATCTTCACCCGCGAGGATCGCGTCGAGAACATCGTGAGCGGCGAGAGCTATGGCGCCGGTGTGCGCGTGATCGCGAATGGCGCGTGGGGATTCTGCGCAACCGACCAGCTGACGCCGGAGTCGATCTCGAAAGCCGCGGAGCAAGCTGTCGCGATCGCGAAGGCGAACGCCAAGCTGCAGGATTCGCCCGTGATTCTCGCGCCGCAGAAAGGCGTGGGCGAAGTCAGCTGGCGGACGCCGATCGTGAAGAACGCGTTCGAAGTGCCGGTTGCCGACAAGGTCGCGCTGCTGATGGCGGTGAACAAAGCCGCGATGGAGAACGGCGCGAATTTCATCAACTCGAGTCTGTTCCAGATCAACGAGCAGAAGTATTTCGCGAGCACCGACGGCTCTTACATCGACCAGGATGTGCATCGCATCTGGCCGGTGTTCACGGTCACCGGGATTGACCCGAAGGGCGGGAAGTTCCAGACGCGGCAGTCACTCGGGACGCCGTGCGGCCGTGGTTGGGAATATCTCTCAGCGGCAGAGAGCGGAAAGCGTCGCGGGATCGTGACGCGCTACACCGATTCGTACGACATGGTCGAGGACGCAGCCGCCGCGGCGAAGCAGGTGCAGGAGAAGATCGCGGCGCGTACTGTGGAGCCGGGTCAATACACGCTCGTGCTCGAGCCTTCGCACATGTGGCTCACGATTCACGAATCGATCGGTCATCCGACGGAGCTTGATCGCGTGCTGGGCTTCGAGGCGAACTACGCGGGCACATCGTTCGCGACGATCGACAAGGCGAAGAGCGGCACCTTCAAGTACGGTAGCGATAAGGTAAACGTGTTTGCCGACAAGACGCAGCCGGGGTCGTTAGGCGCGGTGGGCTACGATGACGAAGGCGTGCCGACGAAGCAGTGGGACATCATCAAGGACGGCATCCTGGTGAACTACCAAAAGACGCGCGACCAGGCGCACATCATGGGCCAGAAGGAGAGCGATGGCTGCTCGTATGCCGATCATTGGAGCAGCGTGCAATTCCAGCGCATGCCAAATGTCTCGGTCGCCGCCGGGAAGGAGCCGCTCACGCCCGAGCAAATGATCAAAGACGTCGAGCGCGGCATCTACATTGTCGGCAACGGTTCGTTCTCGATCGATCAACAGCGCTACAACTTCCAGTTTGGCGGCCAGCTGTTTTACGAGATCAAGAATGGCGAGATCACCGGGATGCTTCGCGATGTCGCCTATCAGTCGAACACGCAGGAGTTCTGGAACTCGTGCGTCGCGATCTGCGATGAGAGCGACTACTCGTTAGGCGGATCGTTCTTCGATGGCAAAGGTCAGCCGTCGCAGGTGAGCGCGGTGTCACACGGCTCGGCCACAACGCGGTTCGAGAAAGTGAACGTGATCAACACCGCGCGGAAGATTTAACCGGGAGAATTTTATGGCTCAATTAAGCGAATCTGAAGCGCAGGCGATCCTCACGAAGGCTCTCGGTTATTCGAAAGCCGATGAAGCCGAGGCGACATTAACCGGCGGCCGATCGGGCAATCTTCGCTTCGCGCGCAACGCTGTCTCTACGAGCGGCGCACGCGAGATCCTCAGCCTCGAAGTCCAGTCGAGCTTCGGGAAGAAGACGGCTGTCTCGTCCATCAATGAGTTCGACGATGCCTCGATCGAAAAGGTCGTGCGGCGCTCCGAAGAGCTCGCGCAGCTCGCGCCAGAGAACGCGGAGTATGTGGAATTCCTCGGGCCGCAGGAATATCTCGAGCCGAAGGCGTATTTCGATTCGACGGCAAACATCGATCCCGCGTTTCGTGCAAAGGCGGCGGCGACAAGCATCAAGCTGAGCAAGGACAGAAAGCTGGAAGCGGCCGGCTTTCTGCAGGACGACGCCGGCTTCACGGCTGTCGCGAACACGCGCGGATTGAAGGGATATCACCGCAGTTCGGGTCTCGATTTCTCGGTCACGATCCGCACGCCGGACGGCAAAGGCTCCGGCTACGGCATCTGCGATTACAACGACGCGAAGAAGCTCGACACGGGCGTCGTGTCGGTTGTCGCCGCGGAAAAAGCGGCGCGGTCGCGTGAGACGCGCGCGATCGAGCCGGGCAAATACACGGTCATTCTGGAGCCATCCGCTTCAGTGGATTTGATCAGTCACATGATCACGGCGCTCGATGCGCGGCAGGCCGATGAAGGGCGCAGCTTCATGAGCAAAGGCGCCGGCGAGACGCGGCTCGGCGAGAAGCTGGTCGACGAACGGGTGCACATTTACTCCGACCCGATGAATCTCGACGCGCCGGGTAGCAAATGGGCGCCGGATGGCCGGCCGCGGCGGCCGGTGGATTGGGTGAAAGACGGCAAGGTGGTTAACCTCGGCTACTCGCGATTTTGGGCGCAGAAGAAAGGTCTCGATGAAGACAAAGCGCCACCGCCGGTCGGCACTCCATTCGGTGGTGGCGGCGGCGGCAATCGTGCCGTCGCAGCGTTCGAAGGCCAGTCCGGCATCCTCATGGACGGCGGCAACGCGAGCCTTGAAGAGCTGATCAAAGGCGTGAAACGCGGCATCCTCGTGACGCGCCTCTGGTACATCCGGCCGGTCGACCCGCAGACGCTGCTCTACACCGGCCTCACGCGCGACGGCACGTTCTACGTCGAAAACGGCGAAGTGAAGTACGCGATCAAGAACTTCCGGTTTAACGAGAGCCCGGTAATCTTCCTGAACAACCTCGAAGCGCTCGGCAAACCGCAGCGCGTCAACGGCAACATGATCCCGCCCATGGTCGTGCGCGACTTCACGTTCTCCAGCTTGTCGGACGCGGTTTGAGTCAGCCGCGCGGCTCTGCTCGATGGCCGACTTTGTCTTCACCCGCCTGCAATACGAGTCGGGCGATTGGGACATCGTCGACGAACGTATGCCGTCGAACCTGCTCGACTCGTTAGTCGCTTACACGACACTCGCGGTCGCCGAGCGCGAAGCAGTTGTCCCGCTGGCGAGCAAGGAAGTTCTCAGGGCGTCGTTCTGCTATCTCAGCGGACACAAGCTGGTGCAGTTCACCGACCGCGAACGCGAAAACTTCGAGATCTACGTCAGGAACGGCGGCTTCGTTTTCGTGGACGATTGCAACCACGACATCGATGGCTTGTTCGCGAAATCGTTTGAAGCCGAGATGGCGAGCATCTTCGGCGCGGATGCATTGCGGAAAATCCCTAACGACCACGCGATCTACGACGCGTTCTTTCCGTTCGACAAAGGACCGCCGACGACGTCATTCGAACTAAACGGCTGGGGTGACGATCTCGTGCACGATTACCTGAAGGCGATCGAGATCGGCGGTCGCATTGGCGTTCTCTACAGCAACAAGGATTACGGCTGCGAGTGGGATTACGACTTCCGGAACAAGCGATTCCTCGCGGAGGACAACACGAAGTTCGGTGTGAACATCGTCATGTACGCGACGATGAGTTGAGGATGAGCAAGGCCGCCGCCAGCGTCGCAGTCGCAGATGAACAGGAGGTCGAGCGTCTGCTCGCGAAATTGCCCCTGCTGCGTCGGGAGATCGGCAAGGTCATCATCGGCCAGCACGCGGTCATCGAAGAAATGCTCGCCGCGTTTCTCGCCGGTGGGCATTGCCTGATCGAAGGGCTTCCGGGGCTCGGGAAAACGTTGCTCATTCGCACACTGGCGGAGGCGGTGCATCTCACGTTTCACCGGATTCAATTCACACCCGACCTGATGCCTTCGGACATCATCGGCACCGAGATCCTGGAGGAAGATCACGCGACCGGGAAACGATTCTTCCAGTTCAATCCCGGGCCGATCTTCGGACAGATCATCCTCGCGGATGAGATCAACCGCACCCCGCCGAAGACGCAAGCCGCCTTGCTCGAGGCGATGCAGGAAGGCTCCGTCACCTACGGTGGCAAGACGCACACCCTGGAGAAGCCGTTCTTCGTCCTCGCGACGCAGAACCCCATTGAGCAATCCGGCACGTATCCGCTGCCGGAGGCGCAACTCGACCGGTTCCTCCTCTACCTGAACATTGGCTACCCCGAAGAAGCGGACGAGTTGTCGATGCTCGCGAGCACAACCGGGAAACGTGCGGCGGATGTGGAACCCGTTCTGAACGTCGAAGAGATTTGTCAGCTGCAGGCGCTCGCGCGCGAAGTCGCAATCAGCGACGACCTGCTCGCGTACGTGAATCGACTTGTTAGGGCGACGCGCGATCGTTCGCTGCCGTACATCGCGAAGTGGGTGCGCTGGGGCGCCGGCCCGCGCGCCGGGCAGGCGCTGATCCTCTCGGCAAAGGCGCGCGCGCTGCTCGCCGGTCGATTCGCCGTCACGATCGATGATCTCCGCGCGCTCGCGGCTCCCGTGTTGCGCCACCGCATCCTGCTGAATTTCGAAGCCGAGACGGAAAACATTCAGCCCGACGAAGTCGCGCGCGAGTTGTTCCGCCTCGTTCCGGAACCGAAGAGCCCGCTGCAACGGTGAGCGTTCTCGACCCCCGCGTTCTGACGGCGACGCGCGGCTTGCGACTCGCGGCCATGCAGATCGTCGCGGGCGTGCTGCCCGGAATCCAGGCGAGCCGGCAGCCGGGTCTCTCGCGCGAGTTCAGCCAGTACCGTCCGTACTATCCCGGCGATGAGCCGCGGCACATCGATTGGAAACTCTTCGCCCGCTCGGACCGCTACTACCTGCGCGAAAGTGAAATCCAAACCGCGGTGACCTTGCGCATCGTCCTCGACGCGACAGAATCGATGCGCCACGCCGACAGCGTCGGCCCCGGCGCGGGCATCCGGAAGTTCGATTGCGCGCGCGTGCTCGCCGCGGCGTTCGCTTACGTCGGCCAGAGACAAGGCGATCCCGTTGGCTTGCACGCGATCACGAATGGCAACGTCACGTCCGTGCAACCCGGCGAGCGTCGTCAGCCCTTCGAGCGGGTGATTCACGCCTTGGAAAACCTGGAGCCTGCCGGTCGCTGGCCGAGCGGCGGACGCGAGCTCGCGGCCGCGGTTTGGTCGCGCGGTGTCGTGACGACGCCGCCGGGCGCGACCCGCGAACTGACGATCGTGCTGACTGATGGCCACGAGCACGGCGACGAAATCCGCAGCGCGCTCGCGCCGCTGCGCAGCCGGCAACACGAAGTGCTGTTCATCCAGTTGTTAGGCGGCGATGAGCTTGAGTTTCCGTTCACCGGGCCGGTGCGCTTCGAAGAATGGGAAACCGGTGCCGTGTTTCAAACCGACGCCTCATCAGCTCGCGCCGTCTGGCTCGAAAATCAGGAGCGGGAGCTCGAGCAATGGCGCCGCGCCTGGCGAGGACGCGGATTCGATTACGTGCAGATCCGCACGGACGAGCCGCTCGATCGTGCCCTCCGTTCGTATCTGCGTCAGCGGATGAGGCGTTAAAAGGCGGAGCGATGTTGCAGCTCTTGTCGCCGCTTGCGCTGGCCGCGCTCGTCTCGCTGGCGATCCCGGCGCTGCTTCACCTCTGGCGCCCGCCCGCGAAGACGGTGCGCATCGGCACACTACGCTTCTTTACCGGCCCGGCGGTGCGCCGTCTCACGAAGCTGCAATGGCGCGAGCGTTTGCTACTGCTCGTTAGGCTGCTGTTGTTGGCGATGCTGGTGTTGCTGCTCGCACGACCGGTCTGGAACAAACCGCCACCAACCGCGCCGCAGCGCTGGATCTTGATCGAGCCCGGCGTGGTACTGAACGGCGTGGCGTCAGAGCGTCTCCGCGCCTTCGAGCGACAAGGCTACGAGACACGCGCACTTGCGTCGGGCTTTCCGCGCATCAGTTCCGCAATCGCGAGAACGCGGGACGGGAATTCGCCGGTCGATTTATGGTCGCTGCTGCGCGAAGCGGATGCGCGTCTGCCGGCCGGATCGCACATCGCCGTCATCACTTCTGCTCGGATCGCTGCGCTCCGCGGAGAGCGGCCAGCGTTGCGCGCCAAAGCCGAATTGATCCGGACGCCGCTCCCTCAGGAAGCGCAACACGCGCTCGTATCAGTGAAGGCAACAGGTGGCGGTGAACTGCACTGCATCGTGCAGTCGAGCGATGGGACGAAGACCGCGCGAACGCGCGCCACCGTTCCGGTTGCATCAGGAGTTCATCGTCTGACCGCGCCGCTCGATCATCTCTCGATCGAAGTGACGGAAAACGCGGGCGGCAATGTCTCGGCGCGAATACCAGACGACGAATGGGTGGCGGTATCTCCTGATCAGCCGCTCAACGTGCTGATCCTGCACGCGGCCGATCGGAGCGAAGACGCGCGCTACGTTGCAGCCGCGATCCGTGCAATTACGGACGCGCAGGTGGACGTAAAGCCACTCGCTGCTGGAACCGACGTGACGCGCGCGGCCTGGATTTTCTGGCTGAGTGATGAGCCAGTGCCACCGGCCATCAATGCCGACGTCGCAATGCGTGGTGCAGATCTGCTGCAGGATGCGGAAAGCAGCCGGGATGCACATGATGCGTCGGGCGCCGATTCGATGACCGTCGATGGCGCGCAGTCGGTTGCTCTTCTCCGCCGCACATCGGCGACTGGCACGGGCGCTGCCATCTGGCGCGACGATCTTGGCCGACCGCTGCTAACCGTAGAACGCACCGGACGTGGGCGGCACTGGCGGTTCTTCAGCCGCTTTCACGATGAGTGGAACGATCTTCCGCGCAGCAGCGCACTGCCTGTCGCATTGCGACCCTTGCTCATCGATAACGAAGCTGATCGCGCAGCTGATCTCCGGCGCGCTGATATAAGCCAGGTAGCGCCGGCAGAAGCTCCACGACAAGACGAATCGCACTCTCTCCTCCGGACGGCAGCGGAGCGCCTGGAGCTCCAGGAGCTGTTCTGGAGTCTCGCGGTGCTGTTGTTCGCGGCCGAACGGGCGCTCAGCTACCGCTCGGCAGGAGCGACAACGGCGCGGATTTCGCAGCGGTCGCGCGAAGAGGCGCCGGTGCTCGTCGGCGACACAAGATGACCCCGGAACAGCTAGATCGTCTGGCGCGCTGGTGGCGCCGCCATCTCATCGCCCGCGACGCATTGATCATCGGCGGCGTGGCGGTGGCGGCCGCCGCCTTGACGCTGCCGTGGAGCTCCGCGCTGATCGTGATTCCGCTCGCGATCGCCGCCTTCGCTTCTGCATTCGCGCTACGGTTGTTCTTCTCGAGCGCGTGGAAGATTGACGTCGCGCAAGTGACGCGACATCTCGACCGCTCTTTTCCGCAGCTGGAGGAGAGCAGCGCATTGCTGCTGCGCGCGCCAGAGAGCCTGACGCTCCTGCAGCGCTTGCAGCGGCAGCGGGTGCAACGGGCCGCGCAGGCAATGCAGCGCGCGGCGGGAGGCGTCGAGTTTGCCGCGCCGCGTGGGCTGCTGCGGGTGCCGCTCTGGTGCTTCGCAGCCGCGGCGGTCGTCTTCATCGGCGTCGCGCTCTGGTGCTTCGTTGAGAATCGCAGACCAGACGACGTTGCACCTTCGGTCGTGCCGAGTGCACCTGTGGTGCAGGCGACGCCGGCAACTCCGCTGCCGACTCCTGCAATCACGCGCGCGGACATGGTGATCACGCCGCCGGCGTACACCGGCCGCGCGGAGCGGCGCGTGTCGGGGTTAACCGCGGAGGTCGAGGAAGGCGCCACGGTTTCGTGGAGCGTCGCGTTCGATCAGGCGGTGGACGAGGCAGAGTTGATCTTCGGCGAGCGCGACGTTGTTCCTCTCCGGCTGGAAGGAGAGAGTCTCGCCGGCCGCCGTGTGACTAACGAGACGTCGCTTTACCACGCGGCCGGTGTGTTGCGCGATGGCACAGCGTGGAGATCCGCGGACCTGCACTCGCTGAAGGTGGTCAAAGACCAGCCCGCATCGCTGAAGATCCTGCAGCCGAATTTACCGCGCACGGTCATCGATCCGCCCGCATCGCGGGTGACGGTGGAGGTGCTCGCGACCGACGACTACGGAATCAAAGATGCGCACCTGATTGCCACGGTCGCGAAAGGGACTGGTGAAGCGGTGAAGTTCCGCGAGCAGCAGATCGCGTTCGATGCCGAGGAAGCGGTGGCGGATGCCGCGAACGGCCGGCGGTTCACCAAAGTGCTCGACCTCGCGGCGCTCGGGCTCGAACCCGGAGACGAGTTGTACTTTCACGTCGTCGCGCGCGACAACCGGGAGCCGGCGAATAATCAGTCGCGCTCTGAGACGCGCTTCATCGTGCTGCGCGGCCCGGAGCAGGAGATCAGCACGCCGGGCGCGGGAGTCGCGGGCGTGAACCTGATCCCGGAATATTTCCGGAGCCAGCGCCAGATCATTATCGATACCGAGAAGCTGATCGCGGAGCGCACGAATCTGCCGGAGCAGGAGTTCACCCGGAGGTCGAATGATCTCGGGATCGACCAGCAGCTTTTGCGTCAACGCTACGGGCAATTCCTCGGGCAGGAGGAGCATTTCGAAGGCGACGGCCACGATCATGCCGCGATGATCGAGAGCGGAACGTTGACGCACGACCAGGTGGTGGAGCGCTTCGGGCACAAGCATGACTCGGAAGACGAGGCGACGTTCTTCCAGGGCGAGGCGAAGGCGACAATGCGCGACGCCCTCGCGGCGATGTGGGAGGCCGAAGGTCTGCTGCGGACGGCGCGACCGGAGGATGCGCTCGCGCCCGAGAACCGCGCTCTCGAAATCCTGAAGGTGCTGCAGCAGAGCGACCGCGCGTATGTGCAACGCGTCGGTTTTGAGGCGGCGCCATTGAACGTCCCGGAGCGGCGATTGCGCGGCGATGTCAGCGCGGTGCCGGCGCGTGCCGTCGAACCGGCGTCGCAACAGGTGCAGGACGCGGATGAGATTGCTGTGCGCGATGCTTTGCGGAGGCCAGATCAATTAGAGGCGCTACGCAAATCTGAAGCGGCATTTACCAAAGCGGCGACGAATGATCCAGGACGTTTCCTGAACGCGCTGCAGATCCTGCGGCGGCGGCTTGCCGGCACGGAGCCGTTGCGGGCGAGCGACGCTGCAGAGCTGCAGCGCGCCTTGCTGCGGATGTTGCCGCCGACAGCCGCGCTGCCACACCGCGTCGAAGAACTTTCGCCATCGTTAGCGAAGTCGTACTTCGAAAACCTGGGAGACGACGAATGATCATCGCCGTAGGAATAGCAGCAGCGGTTCTGCTGCTGATTTTCGAATGGCGGAGACGCGATCGACGGCAGCGATTCGCGCGCGTGGTAGCGAGTGTTTTGGCGGTCGGCGCGCTGGTCGCGTGGCGATTGCAGCCGGCAGCGACTGACGAGACCCCACCGAGAGCTGCCGCTGCAGCGGTGCTCGTGATGCAGGGCGCGGATGCTAGCGCCCAGCTGCCGCACGTTGTCTCGGCCACGTCTCGATTTATTTTGGCCGATGCTGGGCCGGTGGGCGGTGACACGGCACTGGTTCCGGATGTCGGGTTTCTCCGGCGTCGCTATCCTGAGATAAATCGGCTCCGCATAATTGGAGATGGCCTGGAGCCGTATGAACTCGAGCTATTGGGTGGTGTCGCGGTCACGTATGAGCCGACCGAAGCTTTAGCGAAGACACCGGCCATCAGCGCGCTCTCGGCGCCGCGTGAGGTCTCGTTAGGTGAAGCGATCGCAATCCGCGGCCGAGTTGATGGATTACGCTCGGACGAGAGGGTCCGTGTCGCGGTCGAAGCGCCGGACGGGTTGGAAATCAGCGTGATCGTTGGCTCGACCGGCGATACGACGTTCGCTCTGTCTCCGGCGTCCCCAGCAGCGGAAGGACAATTCGTCTGGCGGGTGAAGCTGTTGCGCGATGACGACCAGCGCACCGTTCTTGCAGAAGAGACGCTCGGGATCGCGGTGCGCGCGGCGCGGCTGCCGCGCGCGCTGGTGCTGGAGAGCAGCCCGAACCTCGACACCACGCATCTGCAGCGGTGGTACGCGGAACACGGCGGCGCGTTCAACGCGCGAACACTCGTGGGCGCCGCGCGCTACCGGTTCGCGGCAGCGGAATTCGCGCAGGTCGACGCTGGCTTGCTCGCAGACTTCGACGTTGTCATCGCCGACGCGCGAGCTCTCACCGCGCTGCAGCCCGATGAGAAGAGGGCATTGCGCGCTGCGGTCGCGGAGGCGGGGCTCGGGATGTTGATTCTGCCGCGCGGCGAGCTCACGTTGCCTAACGAGTTCGCCGCGTGGAGAATCGCGCCCGCTGCGGCCGAGAGCGAGAGCGAACGCCGTTCGGCTCGGCTGGTGTGGCGCGGTTTGGCGGCGCCCGTCGAGACGCCGGTGGCGATCGAGAATGCCGCGATCGAGATGCAGACATCTCGCCGCGCGCTCGTCATCGACAGCCGCGGCGCTCCAGTGGTTGACGCGGTCAGGCGCGGGCGTGGCGAGATCGCGCTGAGCCTGGTGCGTGATACGTGGCAGTGGCGGCTGCAGAATCAATCGGTGACGTTCGCACGCTACTGGTCATTTGTGCTTGGCCGCCTCGCTAAAGCACAGGCGGCGGAAGGCTGGGGGATCGCGAATGCGCCGGGCGCACCGTTGCTCGTAAACCAGCCGGTTGAGCTGGAGTATCTGTCGACAGCGGAGTTGCCGAAACCTGGTGAGGTCCGCGCGGCAGGCGATGATCATGCGGTGGCCGTGCCGCTAGCGCAAGATCTCGCGGAGCCGCAGCGCTGGCGCACGACGTTCTGGCCGCGCGAAGCGGGTTGGCATCATGTTGTTGCCCCCGAAAGCGGCGCGCGACTCGACTTCTTTGTTCATGGCGGGGACGAATGGGCAAACGTGAGGGCGGAGAATCGCCGCGCCGCGACCGAGCGGTTCGCTGCGTTGTCGAAGGAAGCACCACGCGCCGCGTCCGACGATGAGACACGCGGCGTCACGACGGCGGGCGGGTGGGCGTGCTTCGCGGTCTTTCTGCTCAGCAGTAGTTATCTTTGGTACGAGCGACGGAACGCGACGCGCTGGTGATCTGTAGGGGAAGCTGTTAGCTTCCCGTGTTTAGAAACTGGGGAAGCTGGCAGCTTCCCCTACAGTTGCAGTCACTGGGCGGTTCGCGTGAGATCCGCGACGAGCGGGAAGTGATCGGATGCGATCCGCGCGAGTGGCGTGCGGTGGACGGCGAGCTTCGTCGCCTCGAGCGCTGTGTTCACGAAGATGTGGTCAACCGCGAGCGAAGGGAAGCGCGTGGGGAAGGTGCGGAACGCGCCGGTTGGCCTGACGAGTGTGCGCACATCGCGCAGGCGCTCGGCGATGATTCGATAGGCGCGCGAGGCGCGGACGCTGTTCAGATCGCCGAGGAGGACGAGCGGAGCGTCTGCGTCGAACGAGCCGAACCACTCCGCGCTGACGAGCAGCAGCGCCTGCGCAATCCGTTCGCCGCGGCCAAGGCCGAAGTGGCTGTTGATGACGTGAACCGGTCCAATCGCGGTTTCTGCTTCTGCGAGGAGAGCAACGCGCTTTTCGCGACAATACCAGGTGCCACTGCCGGGCAGCTCGACCGCACGCTTCAGCGTGAGCGGATGGCGGCTGATGATGGCATCGCCATACTGCTCGTCGCCGTAGCGCATCGCGGGATGGAAGACGTGTTTCCAGCCGAGCGCGGCGGCGATCACCGCTGCCTGATCGACTGACGCGGAGCGCTTGCGGCCGGAGTCGAGCTCTTGCAGGCCAACGACGTCAGCCGACATGCTGGCGACGACTTCAGCGATACGGCTTTCGCTGCGTTGCCGATCCAGGCCGACGCAGCCGTGCACATTATAGGTCGCGACACGGAGCACGCCCTGCGGAGTCTCGCCCGTGCTCATCAGCGTAACTAGTGCTTACATCTGCGAGGCGAGCGGCAGGCCGAGCGTCCCCTTTATCTTCTCGCGCCACGGCCGCGACCTCCACTCATCGATCGTGATCTCGCGCGACTGGCTTTTGTCTTCCTCGAAGATCTTGATGTGATCCGCGACCCAGGAGTGATCGAGCACGTTCAGGTTCGCCTCTTCGTTCAACGACATCGAACGGTTATCGAGATTCGCCGAGCCGACCGACGCCCAGCAGTCGTCGACCAGCAGATATTTGCAGTGGAAGCGGCCGGGCTGGTACTCGTAAAACCGCGCGCCGGCTTCGAGTAGTTTACCCCAGTATGTTTTGCCGACGGCGCGGACCAGCTGCGCATCGGTGTCGGTGCCGGGCACGACGATTTCGACCTTTACGCCGCGCTCGAGCGCCTCGAGCAGAGTCGTCAGGCCGAGCTTGCCTGGGATGAAATACGCATTCGCGATCCGCACGTGTTTGCGCGCCGCGGCAATCGAAAGCAACAACATGAGCCGCGCGCTGTCAGAACCTTCGCCGGCCGAGCTTTTGAACACCTGACAACGCTCGTCGCCGACGGGATCAATGTTTGGAAAATAGAGATCGCCGTGGAGCAGGTTCGCGCGCGTCTGGATCCAGTTATCGATGAACGCCTGCTGCATCTGCCCGACGGCGGGGCCTTCGAGCTTGTAGTGCATGTCGCGCCAATAGCCGCGCGTCCGCCCATTGCCGAGCCAGTCGTCTGCAATCCCGACGCCGCCGATGAAGCCGAACTTGCCGTCGATCACGAGCAGCTTCCGGTGGGTGCGGAAGTTCATCGCGAGATTCAGGAATCGAAAGACCTCCAGCTCGACCGGCGAGCGGCGCAGGAGATTCATGGCGCGTCCGTGGATTGAATCGCACCCGAGCGCGTCCTGCAGGAAGTGCACCTTTACGCCGGCGCCAGCGCGTTCCGCCAGCGCCGCGGCGAACTGATCCGACACTTCGCCTTCGCGGAAGAGGAAGTTCTCAAACGTAATCGTGTGCTCGGCGGAGCGAATGCCGGCGAGCATCGCGGGAAAAATTTCGTCGCCATTTTGCAGCATGGTGACTTTGTTGCCGGGAACGATCGAGGGGCCGAGGAGATTGCCCATCATGCGGGCGAACACCTCATCGCCGGCAGCGTAGTCGGCGTGGATCTTATGCCGGATGTGCTTCTCTTCCGGGAAGAAATTGCGCGCGATGAAGAGCGTCGCGAACCCGGCGCCGGCGGCGGTGCCGAGCAGCTTCGGCCACTGTGGTGGGCACGGGGGGAATGGATTCTTCACGCTAACGTATCGGGAGCGCGTGCGGATTGGTTCCCTCCGCGCGAAAACAGCGCGTCCGATGACGCGGCAGGGCGCGTTCATTCTTGCATGAACAACGAGACGACACTGATCACGGGCTCATCGAGCGGCATTGGACTTCATCTCGCGCACGAGTTTGCAAAGCATGGCCATCCGGTCGTGCTGGTCGCGCCCGTGAAGGAGGAACTCCTCGAAGTGGCGGAGCAGTTGCGTGCGGAGACGGGCGTGGAGGCGATCGTGATCGCGAAGGATCTCGAGCAAGCGAATGCGCCGCAGGAGATTCTCGACGAACTGCAGAGCGCGGGCGTGAACGTCGAAATCCTGGTGAACAACGCTGGCCGGGGACAGCACGGACATTTCTGGGAAATCCCGCTCGAGGAGGACCTCTCGATGATGCGGCTGAACATGGAAGCGATGCTCCGGATGATGAAGCTCTTCCTGCCGCCGATGCTCGCGCGGCAGCGCGGCCGGATCTTGAATAACGCGTCGGTGGGCGGGTTCGAGCCGGGACCGATGCTCGCGGTGTATCACGCGACGAAAGCTTTCGTGCTCTCGCTTACTGAGGCGCTCACGGTCGAATTGAAAGACACCGGAATCAGCGTGACGGCGCTCTGCCCTGGCCCGACGGACACCGATTTTTTCCCGAAAGCTGGCATGATGGCGACGCGGGCGTTCCAGCACGCGATGGCGCCGCAGGATGTCGCCAAGGCCGGCTATGAGGCGCTGATGAAAGGCGACCCGGTAGTGGTGCCCGGCGGCATGAACAAGGCGCTCGTCTTCGCGCGCCGTTTCATGACGGAAGGCGGACAGGCGAAGATGAACGAGAAGATGATGGAGGAACTGCCGGCCGACGATCAAAAGTACGACCGAGGCGATATGGCGACAGCCGCCGCGAAGAAGTAGCGCTTACGATTCTGTGGCCGGCTCAGCGGCGCTCGTGGCGCGAACCGCGATCCGCCTCAGCACGACGACCACGCACGTCAGCGCAACAAGCGCGAGACCGCCGAGCACATACTCGAGCGGATCGCGCGGACCATCGAGCGTGCGTTTCCCAAATGCTCCCAGATAAACGAGGAGCAAATTCGGCGGCAGCAAGCCGACGAGCGAAGCGGCCATGTAGCGCCAGAACGGGATTGCGGTGAGCCCGTACAGGTAATTTGTCAGGCCCAGCGGCACCGGGCACATCCGCAGCAAGCCGACGATCTTCCACCCTTCCTTCGCGATCGCGCCGTCGATCGCCTTGAAGCGCGGGTGGTGCTCGATCTGTTCCGCGACCGCGCCGCGAGCCACGTAGCGAGCGAAGAGGAAGCCGAACGCTGCACTGATCGCGATGCCGGTATAAACGGCCATGAGCCCGCCGCCCATCCCGAAGGTGAACCCGGCGAGAATGGTGAGCGGCAGACAGGGCAGCATCAGGATGGTCGTTAATCCAAACACCGCGCCGTACATGAAGATGCCGAGCACGCCGAATTGCGCCGCCCACAGACGAAACGTCTCGATCCATTGCAGCACCGGGAATTGCCGCGCGATCAGCAACGCCGCGACCATGAAAAGCCCAAGCGCCGCGAGTTGCCAGATCTGGCGCGAGCGCAGCAGCGTCTTCAGAGTCTGTCCGATATCCATCACGACTCCTGCTCCGCGATCACTCATTTGTCATCCTCAGTTTGCTTCCGGACGTGCCGGCTATCTGGCGAAGAGCGAAGGCGCAGCCGCGTGGATCAACAGATCCGACACGAAGTGCGCCACCATGGCCGCTTCGAGTCCGCGGGTCCAACAGAGATGACCGAAGACAATGCCGGATGCGCCTTTCACCATGATTATCGAGACGATTGCGAACGGCGTTAATTCAATGACCGAGGCGGTCGCCGGCAGATAAGCGGCGCCAAACAACAGCGAGACGAGGACGTTGCCGATCCAAAACACGGTCAAGCTCGACCGCGCCGACCGCCGCGCGATCGCTTGCAGCCCCCAGAGCACGAGCGACAGGAGGAACAGGCGCATGAGCAACTCCTCGTTGATCGCGCCGTAGATGCAGACGCCGAGGCGTTTCCAGAGCGGGACGGCTGCTTCGGTCGGGAATTGCGGGATGCGTGGGAGAATGACCGCGTAAAGCAGGAGCACCGTAAACGCGCCGATGATAGTGCCGGCGATCACCGAGATGCGGAAGGTGTGCGGTCGCACTTCGGACGGCGTTTGATTAAACCAGCGCTGCAGATACGGCAGCTCGATGCCCACTTTCGGCGCAAGGAGCAAGCCGAGACCGGCGGCAATGCCGAACATCAGCAGCAGATGCATTAATTGCATCGCGACGATGAGCGCGCGCGGGATGCTAGCGCTGTTCGCTGCAAACCGGTGCGCGAACACCTCGAAGACGTAGGGAAGAATGGCGGCCGAGCCGACCAAAGCACCAGCGAGGAGGACCCAGAAGATTCGCCACGGGTATCGCTGAGGTGGCATGGGGCGTCACGCAAAGGCGTGACCCGACATCGTTCGCTGCGTTCACGCCGCTCTTTCATTCGCGCGCCTGGCCGCCGATGGTTGTAAACCGCCGCTCCGCGCACGGCCTTGCCAATCGCCTCCCGCTTCGGGCAAGCTCGCGCCATGGGTGTGCAGGAAGATCTCTCGGCGATCGAAGATGCAGCGAAGCGCGCCGAGATCCGGGAATTGCTCGGGAAACTCACCGCCCGGGCGCCGCACGAAGCCGCGAAGATGCTCTCGGCATATCCCGACCAGTTCGCAGTCGATATGCTGACTCTGGTCAATCCAGCGCAAGCGCAGCGCGTGCTCCAGCGGCTGCCGAGCGAACGGCGCCAGCGCGTGATGGCGGCCGCGCCGGTTCACACGCGCCAGCAGTGGGCGCGGAACGAGGCCTACCCGGACAACACCATCGGCCACATGATGGAGCCCCCGCTGGCCGTCTTTCTGCCGCAGACAACGGTCGCGAAAGCAACCGAAGAGCTGCGCCTGTTCGTCGCTCGCGCGTTTATTACCTACGCGTTCGTCACCGACGAGAAGGAGCGGCTCGTCGGCGTGGTCGCGATGCGCGAGATGTTACTCGCGCGTCCGGAGCAGCGGCTCGAGGAAATCATGGTGCGCAATCCATTTCGCCTGCGCCCCGAGATGGAGCTCGTCGACGCGATGCGCGCGACGGTCGTGCGGCACTATCCGGTGTATCCGGTATGCGACGCAGACGACACGCTCATCGGTTTGGTGCGCGGGCAGATGTTGTTCGAAGCGCGCGCGGTGGAGCTGAGCCTTCAGCCCGGCAGCATGGTCGGCGTCGAGAAAGAGGAACGGCTCGCGACGCGCTGGACGCGCAGCTTCCGCTTCCGGCATCCATGGTTGCAGGCAAACCTGGTGCTGAGCTTCATCGCCGCCGCGGTGGTCACGATGTTCCAGGGCACGATCGATCGCGTCGTCTTGCTGGCGGTTTTCCTGCCGGTGATCATCAGCCAGTCATCGAACAGCGGCGTGCAGGCGCTCGCGGTGGTCTTGCGCAGCATGACGCTCGGCGAATTGCGTGCCGGGAAGGAATGGCCGCTTGTGATGAAGGAGACGCTGCTCGGTGTCGTTAACGGCGCGCTGACCGGCGTGAGCGCTGCGATCGCGATGTTCGCCTTCGCGTGGTGGCAGGGGAGTGAAAATGCCGCGTGGCTCGCGCTCGTCGTGTTTCTGGCGATGACATTGAGCTGTCTCGTGAGCGGCACCGTCGGGGCGTTGGTGCCGCTAGTGCTGCGGAAGGTGGGCACCGATCCGGCGACGGCATCAAGCATCATCCTCACGACCGCGACAGACGTCGCGAGCCTGGCGGTGTTTCTCGGGCTGGCGGCGATGTTGCTCTGATCTAGCGCAGCGCGTTGTCGCGGTCGCGCGCGAACTTCAGGCCAGAAAGTTTCGCCGCCGCGGCGGCCGGGCTTTTTGCCAGGACGAGATATTGGAACTTCATCCCGAGGTGACTCGGCTGCAGTAGCGTTTGCAGCTGGCGTGTCGTCTTGGCGTCAATCGCGGAGCTGAACTGCTCCGCGCCTGCCTGGGCGAGGAGACCGGTCATGAAATGATGTTGGTCCGTGAAGCCTGCCCAGGTGAGGCCGGCTGGCTCGGCGCTCTCGGCCAGGCTGGTCCATTCAACATGCGCGGTGATATCAGCATGGCCGATTTGCTCGAACGGTGACGAGACGACCCGGTGTTGCGCGTAGCAGCGGAGCGTTCCGGTTACCCGATGTGGCGCGTAGAATTCGGCGCGCGACCAGCCGTAATCGACTGTGAGCACGTATCCGGCGATGAGCTTGCTCGCGACACGTTCGATCCACTCGAGCGCGGCGAGGTTGATTTCCGTCTCGTAGCCAGCTGGAAGATCAATCGGGAGGCTGGCAACGCGTTGCCCTAACGAGTCGTGTGCGATCGGCAGATCCACACAGACGAACTCCTCGGCCTCGAGCGCGACATGTCGCTCCAGCCATTCGCTGCCCGTCCAGCGGAGGAGATGTACTGGCATCGCGTCGATCAGCTCGTTCGAAAAATGGACGCCGCGAAACGGCGATATGTCGGCTAACGATTCGGGCCACGTCAGCTTGCTCCCGAATTCCGAAAGACCAGCGATCTGCCGGTCTCGCAACACGGGAAACGGCTCTACGATGACGTAACGCAGCACATCGAACAGCGACGGGTGATGCGCTCGCGTGGCATTCAGAACATCACTCGCGAACTCGCCGCCGTGCGCGCCTTGTTCGACAATCGTGAAGTCATCCGGCCGCCGGAGTGCTTCCCACATCTCGGCGAACTGCGCCGCCATCAGCCGGCCGAAAAGCGGCCCGACAGTGACATTCGTGAAATAATCGCCGCGCCGGCCGATCGTGCAGCGGCCGGAGCTGTAGTAGCCGTGCGCTGGATGATACAGCGCCTGTTCCATGAACCAGGCGAACGTCACTGGGCCGCGCGAGTTGATTGTCTCGCGGATCAGCCGCACCAGAGCTGCGTCGCCGGTTTCCAGAAGGCGAACGTCCTCAGGCGAAGGCGGCGGCGCAACCTTCAACGGCGTTTGCGGTTTGGATTTTCGGAGCAGTTGCACCTAAGTTGCGCCCGGGCTGGTTCGGCTTGCGCTGAGCCGCCCGTTGCACAGCTTTTCCGACGCGCTTCGCCCGATAATGCCAGTCACGTTTTCACCGCGCCGCAGCTACGTCGAGTACAGGCCGCCCTGGTATACGAGGCCGCGCTATTACATCCCGATCGCCGCCGTCCTGACGCTCGTACTCGGCTTTGGGATTTACTGGCTCGTCCTCGCCGCTGATCTCCGGGAGCAGGCGGCGTCGTACGACCTGCGCGAGCTGGAGAAGATGGAATCGGCCAGCGTCATCGTTGATCGGAACGACAAGATCTTTGGCCAAATCTACGTCGAGAATCGCGAGACGATCCCGTACGATCAACTGCCGCGCGACCTGATCAACGCCGTCGTCGCGATGGAGGACACGAAGTTCTACCAACACAGCGGCTACGATTTCTTCGGCATTATCCGCGCGGCGATCAAGAACTTCACCGCCGGCGGCGTGAAGCAGGGCGCGAGCACCATCACGCAACAGCTGGCGCGAAATACCTTCGCGCTGCGGGAACGAACGTTCCGCCGGAAGCTGGTGGAAATCTTCCTCGCGCGGCGGATCGAGAACCAATTCGGCAAGCAGAAGATCATGGAGCTTTACCTGAACCGGATTTATTTCGGCGGCGGGCTCTACGGCGCGGAGGCGGCATCGCGCGGCTATTTCGGGAAGCCGGCGAAGGAGATGACGCTCACGGAAGCCGCGACACTCGCGGGATTAATCAAGAGCCCGAATCGGCTGTCGCCGTGGACGGACCTGCAGGTTTCGAAGGAAGCGCGGAACGTCGTGCTGCATCGGATGAGCGATCTCGGTTTCATCTCACGTGAACGGGCCGCAAGCGCGCAGGCGGAAGAGGTCGTGATCGGCAGCCGGCAGAGCGCGCAGGGGCAGACATACGCCGTGGAATACATCCGCCAGCAGGTGATCGCCGCGGTCGGCTGGGATCGCGCGATGGCGGAAGGGTATCGCATCCGCACGACGATCGACGCGGAGCTGCAGAAGGTCGCGGAGGAATCGTTGCGCGCGAATCTCGATCGCGTCGAGCAAACTCCCGGCTACAGCCACGAGCTCTATGAAACGTACGCGACGCAATTCCGCGCCGCGAAGAAAGCCGGCGCGACGAGCAAACTGGCGCCGCCGGAATATCTCCAGGGCGCCGTGATCGCGCTCGATAACCAAACGGGTGGCATTCTCGCGCTCGTCGGCGGCCGCGATTTTGAGCACACGCAATACGATCGTGCGCTCCAGGCGAAGCGACCTGCGGGCACCGCCTTCAAGCCGTTCGTCTTTGCGGCGGCGTTCGAGAAGGGGCTCTATCCCGGAACCGTCGTCGAAGATTCCGCACTGGATAATCGCGCCGTGATGATCGGCGGAACGACCGGCATCCTCGGCGAATGGGGGCCTGAGAGTCCCGACAACCGCTACGAAGGTCCGATGACCGCGCGGCAGGCGCTCGCGAAATCAAAGAACGGCGCCACGGTCCGGATCGGTATGCTCGCGGGTGTCGAGAGCGTCATGGAGCTGAGCAAAGCCGGCGGTTTCCGCACGCCGCTGCGTCCGTATCCGGCGACGTTTCTCGGCAGCAGCGACGTGACCCTGGCCGATCTCGCGCTTGCTTACACCAGCTTCCCAAATGGCGGCACGCGCGCGAACGGTCCGTTCATCCTCGATCGAATCGAAGCGAAAGATGGCAGCGTCGTCTGGCAATCAGCGCCGGCAAAACGCGTGCGCGACAGTGTGATGAAGCCGGAGACCGCCTACGAAGTTCATTCGTGCCTTGTGGATGCGCTCGAGAAAGGGACTGGCTCGATTGCGCGACAAAAGCTCGGGCTGAAGCAGTTCCCGGCGGCTGGGAAAACCGGCACCGCGTATGATTTCACCGAGGCGCTCTTCGCCGGCTACGACAGCGCGATCACGGTGGCAGTGCGCGCCGGATTCGATAAACCGCAGAAAATTTTCCGCGGCGCTTTCGGCAAGGAAATCGCGCTGCCGGTCTGGGTGGATGTCATGAACGCATCGCTCGCGCGTTATCCGGCGAAGGAGATCGCGCGGCCGAAGACCGTGCTCGACGTCGAGGTCTGCGCGAGCTCGGGATACCTCGCGACTGAGAAGTGCCCGGCGGACAAAACGTATCGCGAGCTCGCGACGAAGGAGCAGATGCCGATCGATCCCTGCAATGTGCACGGTGATGCACGCGCGCGGATCGTGCACGATTTGCCGGATGCCGGTGTGCCGCGAGCCGCGCTCGCGGTTGACACCAATCAGGTGAAACCGGTCGCGCTGAAAGGACCGACCTTGCTCGCCGATAACGATCCCTACAATGCCATCCGATCGACGGTGAAGCCGCCGAAGCCGGCCGATCCCGCGAACAACGAAGTGAAGCCGATCGTGCCGGCGGAGACGCGTGCAGATGAGCTGGCTGCGCAGGAAGAGGCGCAAATCCTCCGCGCCGAGCCGGTCGTTCCCGGCGAAGTCGAGCCGGTGATCGAGGAAGAGCCGACAACGGAGGTCCGCCGCGCGGAACCCGTGCAACGTGCAGAGCCGGTCCGTCCGGCCGAACCGGTCCCGCGCGCCACGATCGTCCCGCAAACGGTCATACCTCGCGCGCAGCCGCGCGCGACTGTCCCGCGCGCTCGCTTCCCCGACGGCCGCGAAGTTGTTCCTCGCGCAGAGCCGGTCGATCCTCGCGCGACGCAGCCGCGCCGTGCCATTCCCGTGCCGCCGCCGGACGAAGAGGAGGAGTTCGACAAATAGGATGGCGGCTGCGTTTCGCCTCAGCGTTCTCAATCCCGGAGGACGCGATGCCGAGCAGCATTTCGGCGACGGCGCCGCGGCCGATGGTGCGGCGCACGCGCCGGTCAATTTTCACGCTTACGCCGCGTGCACCGGCGGAAGTTTTTTTCGCGATACCGACCGCGCGATCGAAGCCGGGAACCCTGTGCTGCTGCTGCTGAAGCCGCGCTTTCGCGAAGCGGAGCGCGCGCTCGCGGCGCTCAAAGCTGCGGGGTTGCGCGTCGTTGTTTCATTGAAGGAAACGGGGCTGCACCAGATTGCGGATCAATTCCACGATCGACTTCAGCTGGAGCGGTTGATGCGGATCTTCGCGGCTGCGGATGGCTACCTCGCACCGACCGCGGAAGCCGCGGATATTTTGCGCACGATCCGCCGGCAGCCGCAGAGGGTGGCATTTATTCCGACGCCATATCCGCTGCTCGATTCGCAGTGGGACTTCACACGGCCGGCTGAGCACAAGCACGGCATTTTCGTTGGGACACGCGAGTTCAAGATCCTGTCGCGCAATCACGCGGCCGCGCTTTTCGCGGCGCGCGAGATCAGCAACACAACGGGCGCGCGCGTGACGGTTTACAATTCTGAGCGGCGCAAAGGTGAGCGCCTGCTGGCGGAGATTGGCTTCTCGCCAAATCGACTGCGCGTCCTGAAGGAGGGCGTCAGCTATCCGGAGTACCTGCGCGTGATGGCCGAGCATAAGCTCGTGCTGCAGATGGACACGAGCTTCGTCCCCGGGCAGGTCGCGGGCGATGCGTTGCTCTGCCGCATGCCGTGTGTCGGCGGCAACGGCACGATCGATCGGATCGCGCATCCGGCGACGTGCGGCGCCGGTCGATCAGGCGCGGAGTTGATCGGCATGGCGATCCGCCTGCTCTGCGATGCGGAGTTCGAAGCGCGCACGGTCGGCGAGTCGCAACAGCACGCATACGCGCGGCTATCGTTCAAGGGAGCTGCGAAAGAGCTGGAGCAGTTCTTCGCGTCCCTCTGAGAGCGGCGCCAGGCCAGGACCTGTAGCCACGGCGCTGCGTCGCCGTGAAGACGCGCCGCTCGAACGGCGAGATCGGACGACTAGACACGCGCGTTACGCCGACACAGCGGCGTTGCTACAGTGTGCGTGCGCGTACGCCCAGCGCTCGTTACGGCAGGTTCGTGCCGGTGGTTGATTTGACGATCGAAACGTCGGTCGCGTTGATCTGGCCGTTGGCAGCTACGTCGGCGCGGAAATTTTCCGTGGTCACCAGCTGGCCAGCGCCAGCTTTCGTCGCGCCAATATCGCTCGCGTTGACATCGCGGTTGTTGGTCACGTCGCCGAGCAAGCGGCTCATCGGAATGACGATGTCGCCGTAGCCGACACCATCGGTCACGCCATTCAGCCTGACGTTAATCGTTTGCGCATTCGTCACGTTCGTGAGCGGGATGGTGACTGTGTTGCCTTTCACCGTGACCGCGCCGCCATTGCTCGTGCCGCCGGTGCCGATCTGCGCCGCACCGGTCGTCGCTTCGGCTTGAAGATCACCGGTTACGGAGACGTTATTCGCAAATGTCGCGACAATCGTGAAGTCGTTGGTCGGTCCGCCGCTGCGGCATTCGATCCCCGGTGTGCCGGCGAGCGGCAGATTGACGTCGAAATTGCCCGCGCTGCCGTGCGTTTTCCGCGAGACGGCGCTGGTCGGCGCCGGCGGATTAAAAGGCACCTTGAAGGCTGTGACTTTGTTGTCGCCCGCGAGATAGATGCGACCACGCGCGGCGATGCCGGTGTTGAAATTCCGCGTGCCGCTGAAGGTGTCGGTCGCGCCGCCGCCATTGAACACAACTGCACCGGTGTCGCCGTTGTAGCCGAAGAGACGCGCGCTGGTCCCGGTGCCGAACGCCCACACGATCGGATTAGTGTTTGCCGAAGTCATGGTGACAAATGGCGAAGTCCGCCCGGCGGAGCTGACGCTCCACGCATTCGTGATGGTGGGCGGGCTGCCGGCGTTGACGCGGAAAGCGCTGAGCGTCCCAGAGGTTGGCCGGACCGCGAAGTAGGTGCTGGTCGCGGTGCGATAGACGGCGGGCGCATTGATTACGGTGCCGGTGGAAATGACCGCTTGCGCGACCGGCGCGACAACGCCGCCCATGTTCGTGCGGTTGATGAGATAGGCGTTGCGATCCTTGCCGGTTTGCAGAATGAGCGCGGAAGGAGTCGCGCCGGGCACATCGAAAAGAACGGGGGCCGATCCGCCCAGATCGGCATCAGCGCTATCGAGCGCAAGCCAGTTGGTCGGCGCCCAGAAATCGGCGGAATTGTTGCTGAAAACCGGGCCAGGCTGCAGACGGATGACCGCCTCATTGCCGGCCCAGACGGCGCCTGAGCCGTTGCCGGTTGCGACATAAAGATTCGTGCCGTCGCTTGCGACACCGCCGACTGCCCAAATGCCGGCGCGAGCGGAGCCGGTTGCATACGACGCGATCGGTTGCGCGGCATCGAGCGGAATGCCAACGAGCCGCCCACGATAGCTGCCGCAATCGCCGAAGCGTCCGCCGTAGGGGACGTAGAGGACGCCGTTGACGAGACCGAGCGCGGAGCGCTGGCTTTGCACCGAGGAGTCAAAGCCGCTGACCGCGGCGTTCATTGTCACCGGCCAGCCGGGATTGATCGCGCCGGTATCGACGTTCAATGAAAAGACGCGATGCCCGCTGCCAGAGACTTCGGCATCGAGAAAAAGAGCGCGCGAGGCGAGATCGATGACGGGCGTGCTGGTGATGCCGATCGGATTGATGTTGCCGCAGGGCAGGCCGGACGTGATCGGCGTGCCGACATTGCGCTGCCAGATGATCGCGCCGGTGATCGCGTCGAGCGCGTAGACATTGTTCGACTGCGTGACGACGATGACTTTGGCGCGGTTGTCCGGTCCGCCTTCGACGTAGAGCGGCTGGGCGTAGACGTTGCCAACGATCGCGCCGTCAAAATTCGGGTCGCGCGCGATGCTGGCCGCGGCGGTCGGCGTAAAAGCGGGATCGATGAAGAGGCCGTCGCGCGAGGCGTTGTTATGGTGCTGGGTCACGTTGACCGCTGCGGTCACGGGAAGCGCGGCGCCAGCGAGGGCCGCGAGAAGCCAGAGGGGGGATTTCACGTCCGCAGCATCGCTGGCAATTTATCGCCCTGCAATCGTCTCGAAGTAACACTGCTCGAGGTGACGGACTTGCGCCCGCTGCTCGAACTTCTCGGCCACGGAGTCGGCGCCGCGTTGCGCGAGGCGTGAGAGCATTTCCGGATCATCTGCCGCGGTGAGCAGCTGACGCGCGAGCGCGTCTGCATCGCCTTCGGCGACAAGCACGCCGCTGACGCCATTCTCGATCGCTTCGGGAATGCCGCCGTGTGTCGTCGCGAACACTGGCAGGCCCGTTGCCATCGCTTCGAGCATCGAATTCGGAACGCCTTCCTGGTTACCGTCTGCTCCGGTCTCGCTCGGGTGCAGGAAGATGTGCGAGTGATAGAACAGCTCCCGCAACTCCGGCTGCGAGACGAACCCGGTGAACGTGACGCGATCGGCAATCCCGAGATCGGCTGCTGATTGTTGTAGCTCGGCGAGGAGCGGACCTTCGCCGGCGATGGCGAAGCGCGCGCGCGGATGTTCGCGGGAGAAGAGAGCGAATGCGCGGAGGCTCGTCTGCAGTCCTTTCTTCGAGATCAATCGGCAGGCTTGCAGGAACTTCCACGCACCATCTGTCGGCCAGGTGCGCGTCTGGAACGGGAAATCGTCGAGCGGAATGCCGGTCCGGTGCATGCGGATCTTCTCGGACGAACAGCCGAGCCTAACGAGTGCTTCGCGCAGCGATTCCGAGCGGACGAGGACGAGACGCACGGCGTCCACCATGCGCATCGCGGCGTCGCGATACGCTGGCTTCTCCAGATCAACTCCGACATCGGCGCCGTGGAACGAGACGACGCTTGGGTGTTGCCATTGCTCAATGAGCGGCAACAGATGAACCGCAATGTGTCCGAAGTAGACGTGCAGCAATCGCGCATCGGCTGCATCGAGCACGCGCTGCAGCTTCTCCGTTTCGCCGCGCGAGATCTTCCATGGCACGTCGCGCATTTGCCGATACCAGATCCGGCGCAACAAGTGCGTCGCCGGTTTCGGCACAATCGTCAGGGGCGCGAAGGGAAAACGATCGGCATTCTCGCGCTTCTGCGCGATCACGACCGGTCGGACGCGCTCGAGCGCGCTGATCTGCCGGTAGATGTGGAGCATCTCCGGCTTGAGGAACGTCGCGCAATACGCCGCGACGACGGGGCGATCGTCCTGCGCCGGCATGTGCACAGGATACGCGCGATGCGGACGCGCTGCCTACCAGACCACGCCGACGACGATAATGCCGGTCACGGTGTGGCCGGTATACCGCTCGCGATTGAAGTATGGCTCCGCCGTGACGGTGTCCTGCGGCGCGCCGAAGTATCTCCGCGGTGCCGCCGGATTGAGCATCTGGACCGGGTTGCCGCCGCGGACGGCGCGCGGGATCGCGCCAATCTCACCGCGGCGGACCGGCTCTGGTGCGCGGCGTTGTTGCACGTTTTCGCCGCGCGCACCGGTGGCCGCGCTGAACGATCGCCGCGTTTGCGCTTCGGATGTGACGGCGCCGGCGGCGATGATGAAGAGAGCGAGCAGGAAGATTTTTTTCATGAGGTGGTGTCCAGGGCGTTTGCTGCAAGTTCCTTGCCGCTCGTTACGCTCGGGCGCAGGATTAACGGACGATGGACTACCTTGAAAAGGCGAAACGCGTGCTCGATTGCGAAATTTTTGAGCTGCAACGTCTGCGCGATCGCCTCGGGGATGAGTTTGGGCGCGCGGTTGAGTTGATTAAGGAGGCCGTCGAGGCACGCGGAAAGGTGGTGGTGCTCGGGGTCGGAAAATCGGGACACGTCGGCGCGAAGATTGCCGCGACCCTGACGAGCACCGGCTCGCCGGCCGTCGTGCTCGATTCGCTGAACGCGCTCCACGGCGACCTGGGGATGGTGGCCGACGGCGACGTTGTTCTCGCCTTCAGTGCCAGCGGCGAGACGGAAGAGCTGCTGCGCATCCTGCCGGCGCTCGCGCGTTTTCAGGTGCGGATCATCGCGATTTGCGGCGATGCGAACTCCACCCTCGCGCAGAATTGCGAGCTCTTTCTCGACGTGAACATCGAGCAGGAGGCGTGTCCCTTGAACCTGGCGCCGACTTCGAGCACGACGGTGATGCTGGCGCTCGGCGATGCGCTGGCGATGGTGCTGTTGGAAGCGCGCGGATTTCAGAAGGAAGACTTCGCGCGGTTTCACCCGGCAGGCATGATCGGCCGGAGTTTGTTGCTCCGCGTGCACCAGATCATGCGGCCGCGGGAGGCGCTCGCGTTGGTGGCGTCGGATACACCGGTGCGCACCGCCTTGAAAACGATGACCGATTTGCGCGCGGGCGCCGCCGTTGTCGCCGATGAAGGCGGACGGCTGCTCGGCATCTTCACGCACGGCGATTTCGTGCGGCACTTTCAGGCCGACAGCCGTGTCGGCGAGCGCCTGGTGGCGGATCTGATGACGTTAAACCCGGTGACGGTGCAGCAGGACAAGCTCGCGGTGGAGGTGCTCAATCTGCTCGAGCGGCATCGCATCGACGATCTGGTGGTCGTCGATGACAATCAGGTGCCGGTGGGCATCGTCGACTCCCAGGATCTGACGAAGCTGAAGCTGCTGTAAGGCGCCGCGCGCGGCGGCTTGTCAACGCGCCGAGCCTCGCCTATCACTCTAGCTCCCTATGGCAGCAGCGAACGATCTCCGGAAAGGACAGGCAATTAAGTACAACGGCAACGTCGCGATCGTGCTCGATGTCCAGCACCGCACGCCTGGCAATCTCCGCGCGTTCGTGCAGGCGATCATTCGTTACATCAACACCGGCAAGAGCGCGGATGTGCGATTCGGTTCGACCGACAAGATCGAGCTCGTCGACGTCACGAGGACGCAGCTGGAGTTCTCGTACAAAGACAACAGCGGTTACCATTTCATGGACCCGGAGACGTACGAGACGATCACGCTCGACGAACGGCTCCTCGGCGAAGCGAAGGATTACCTCGTCGAGAACCTGAAGGTCGAAGTCCTCTACACCGAAGGCAAAGCGGTGCAGGTGGAACTTCCGTCTTCGGTTCAGCTAAAGGTCGTCGAGGCGCCGGAAGGTTTGCGGGGCGATACGGCGTCGAACGTGACAAAGCCGGCGATCCTCGAGACCGGCAAGACGGTGAATGTCCCGCTCTTCATCAACGAAGGGGAGCTGGTGAAGATCGACACGCGCACCGGCGCCTACATGGGGCGCGCCTAGCGACAGCCGCCGGACACCGCAAGCGCCGGAGCACGGCCGTCCCGGCTGTGCGGACACCGGGCGTCTCGCCTGGTGAATCTGTCGGCAACGCCGCTGTTCTTGCGAAGCAGCAGGCGAGACGCCTGCTCTCCCGACGGCCGGGGCGGCGGTGCTCCGAAATGCGCGATAACGTCTTCCCATTTTGCGCCCGTTGCGTAATCTGCGCACCTTGGCCTCCTCTCATCACAGATCGCGCAGCCGCCGCGGCGGAGTAGACCCGCGTTCGTCGGGCCGCGCGAGTGCGTCCGGCCGTGTAAAAATCGCGCCGTACATCGTCCCGACGCGCCGCTCGCAGCCGGATTACTCGGCGCTGATGGTACCGACGCGCTGGGTCAAGTTCACCGTCGCGATTTTGCTCCTGCCGATCTGCGCGGTGCTGAGCCAGGCGTTCTTCACCGTCTTCACGCGCGCGACGGTTTCGCAGCAATTCTGGGCCGCGGAAGAGTTCTGGTTCTTCTCGTTAGGCGCGGTCCTGTGGCTGATCGCGTTCTTTGGCTTACCGCGTCCGCTGCTGGTCTACGTATTCGGCCACGAGCTGACGCATGCGCTCTGGGTTTTGTTAATGGGCGGACGCGTCAGTCAATTCCGCGTCGGGCGTGATGGCGGACATATCGTGACCGATCGAAACAACTTCTTCATCGCGCTCGCGCCTTATTTTTTCCCGCTTTACAGCATCCTCGTGATCGCGCTTTACGGCGCGCTAAGCGTCGTCATGGATGTCCAGCCGTTCGGGCGCTTTCTCTACGCGGCGATCGGCGCGACCTGGGCGTTCCATTTCACGTTCACCTGCTGGATGATCCCGAAGAGTCAGACCGACCTGACCGATCACGGCACGTTCTTTTCGCTCACGATCATCTACCTGATGAACCTGCTGCTCCTCTGCGTGATGCTTGTCATCGCATCGGGACCGATCAGTTTCGTCGATTTCGCGGCCGAGATCGGCGAGAACACGAGTGCGTTCACGAACTGGCTCGGCGGACTCGCGGACAAGTTCGTCCGCGGCGCGCCGCCGACGTAGCGGCAACTACCGTGCGTTCGCACAAGCGGCGCCGGCGCCGGCAGTTGCGGACCCTATCCGACGCACGCCGCCGCGGGCGCCTGCTACAACGCGGCGCGAGCGTTCGTGTAGATTGCCAGCGGCAGAACCGCCATCGCTTCGCTCACTCTCAGCACGCCGGCCTCCAGACGTAGTTCGCGTCCGGTGAACAGGTCAACTGCTCCACCGCGCCCGGAGGCTTGAGGCAGCTCGACTGCGGTGCCCTGCCATCGCTCTCCCGTGGCGGGGAAACCGAGGCGCGCAGTCAGTCGCGGCGCGAGCACCACGATCCATTCGTCGCCACGCTCGCGCGCGAACGCGACACAAGAATCGGCGTGCGCACCCTCCGTTTTCAGCGGCACGTAGCTGCCGCGCAGAAAGAGCTCGGGATGATCGCGGCGGAACCTGAGCATGCGTTGCGTGACGAACATCTTGATGCGGCCATCGGGCCAGGCGTTCAGCAGGTCGGCCGGATCAGCATTCGTTAGGCTCGCGAGCATTTCGCGACGGCGCTGGTAATCGACCGGCCGGCGGTTATCCGGGTCGACGAGGCTGAAGTCCCAGATCTCATTGCCCTGGTAAATGTCGGGCAGGCCCGGCGACGTCATTTTCAACAGCACCTGCGAGAGCGAGTTGATCGCGCCGAGCCGCGCGATCTCTTCCACGACCGGAAGAAACGCGGGCACGAATTTGTTCTTCGCGCCCGGCTCGAGAATGCGGCTGATGAATTCGCGCGTGGCGGTATCCCACTCCTCGTTAGGCTGAATCCAGCTGGTGTTGATCTTCGCCTCCTTCAGCGCCTTCGCCATGTAGGCCTGGATGCGGTCAATGTACTCCGGCGTGGCATTTGGTTCCGCGGTGCCGTCCGGTCCAACCGGCCAGGTGCCGAGTAACGTTTGGTAGAGCAGATACTCTTCATTCGCATCGGGCGCTTCGGCCTCCTCGACCTGCCGTTTCGCGCGTCGATTGATCGTGCGCCAGCGTTGGATCGAGGTGCGCCAGAGCTGCGGAATTTCGGAGATCGCGACCATCCGCGCGCGCACATCTTCGCTCCGCTTTGTGTCGTGCGTCGACGTCGCGAGCATCGTCGCCGGCCAGTTCTGCTGGAAGTGCGCGTTGTCCGCGTGGAAGGCTTCGATGCTGACGCCGAACTGCTGCGGCTCGCCGCCGACTTCGTTCAGCGCCGCGAGGCGATTGTAAATATAGAACGTCGTGTCCTCGAGCCCCTTCGCCATGATCGGCCCAGTGCATTGCTGGAACTTAAGGACGAAGTGCGCGTGCGCGGCGCGTCCTTCTTCATCGATGTTTTCCGGGAACTTAAAGAGCAGGATGTCACGCAGAAAATTAAAGACCGATTCTTCGATCGCCGGGTTGCGCCGTTTCGCCGCGGCAACAGCGCGTTCGATGACGGCGCGGTCGGCATCGCTCACCGGCTCGCCCGGCGTGATGTACGTCCGGTAAACCGGGAAGCAGGCGATCGTCTCGCGCACCGCGCGCCCGAGCGCCTCGAGCGTGAAATCACGAAACCAGCGGTTCTTCTCTGACAGCCGATCGAGCATGCTGCCGAGGACGTTGACGTCGTTCGCGAGCGATAGCCGCATCACGAGCCGCTTCTTCGCGTAGACCAAATGCCCGAAGTGCATCGAGTGGCCGATGAAACGACGGAACGTTTTCGTGATCGACTCGTCAGCGGATGAATCGCAGAGCAGATTGTTCACGAGGCGTCCGAAATCGTAACCGGTGGTCCCGTGCACCGGCCAATCGGTCGGCAGGCGTTCCATTCCCGAAAGGATCTTCTCGACGACGAGATACACCGCGCGTTTGTCGGCAGGCATCGGCCGGCCGAGCGCTTTCGCGCAGCGCTGTTGCAGCTTCGTGAAATACTCGCGCGGCAGGTAGAGGCCGTCCGGGTGATCGATCCGCAATCCCGTGACCGCGCCGCTGCCGACCAGCTCCAGCAGCAGCCTGTGCGCGGCGTCGAATACCTCCGGCAATTCCATTCGGATCGCGGCGAGATCATTGATGTCGAAGAAACGGCGGTAATTGATCTCCTCCGCCGCCACGCGCCAAAACGAAAGGCGATACGCCTGATCGTCGAGCAGGCGATCGAGCGCGTCGAAGCTCCGCGCATCGCCAGGATTGCCGTTGATTTGCACGACCGCTTTCTGGATTGCCTCGAGCACGTGCGGTGCTTCGGAACAGCGACGATCGAGGCGTCGCTTGATGATTTCCTTTTCACGCGCGCGCTCGGCGATGCGCGCGGGATCCGTTTCATTCCGCCGCGGCAGATAATCGAGCGCCGTGATAATGCTCTGGAACTCCGCGTAGAAATCTTCGTCGCGATACGGCTCCAGGTAATCGAGTGCGATCTGCAGAATGTGGCGATAGGTGCCGGGCGCGATCGGCCACTCGTGCTCGAAGTAATTCAGGTAAAACGCCCCGCCTTCGAAGCGCACCTTCAGCTCCCCGCGCTCGAGCACGCGTCCATATTGATCGCCGAGGATCGGGAGCAACACCTTGTCCCGCAAATCGGACTTCAGCGGCTGCCAATCGATGTCGAAATAGGGTGCGTAGATCGAGCTCGGGCCGTTCTCGAGCACGTCCATCCACCATTGGTTCAGCGGCTCGCCGATGCCCATGTGATTCGGCACGAAGTCGAGCACCTGCCCCATGCCGCACGCGCGCAGTTCCGCGACGAGCGCGTCGTATTCCTCGCGCGTGCCGATCGCAGCGTTCAGCTTGTTGTGATCGGTAATGTCGTAGCCGTGGAGGCTCTCCGCTCGCGCCTGAAAATACGGCGACGCATACATGTCGCTGATGCCCAGGTCATGCAGGTACGGCACGATCTCGCGCGCCTGGTTGAACGTGAAATGCCGATTGAATTGCAGCCGGTACGTGGAGGTGGGAATGCGTGGATTGTCGTTACTCACGGGGCGCGGAACGTAGCATCCGCCACGCTCTCGCGCATACTACGCCGCTCGGCGCTGCGGCGGTCGCTACAAGGCGAGCGTCCGTTCAACGCTGCGCCGCCGCGAGACCAAGCCGCTCAAGGATTTGGACGAACCGCGGAGCAGAGCGGAGTGGATCCCACTTCGCGTCTGATCCGAGGAAAGTGAGATGCGGGTCACGTTCTTCGAGGCCTTTTTCCAGCCAGAAGAACGTCTGCTGGACGTCGCCGAGCCCATGATACACAACCGCGATGCTCCACGGGGGCACGTAGCGTTGCGCGGACGTTTGGAGCAATTCGTCGAGCACCGCCTGCGCTTTCGCTCGTTCGCCCGTGATCGCCCAGACGTAAGCACGCATCGACACGGCATCGGAGTTTCCGTGGCTGGTATCGACGGCAACGTCGAGTTCCGCCAGCGCCTCGCGGTACTTTCCCTGACGCGTATAAAGCTGGCCGAGGAACAGCCGGGATAGCCAAAAGCGCGGGTTCAATTCGATTGCGCGCTGCAGCATCTCCGCCGCTTCAGCATCGCGTCGCGCCGCGATAAAGCTGGAGGCGCCAATCGTATTGATCGGCGGCGAGACGGGATCGAGCTGCTGGCCCCGCCGCGCTGCGGCCATTGCTTCCTCGACGCGGCCCGTCAGGTGTAGTGGCAACGACAGAGCTGCGTGCGCGAACGCGAGGTTCGGATTCAAATCAACTGCGCGGCGGGCGGAGCGTTCGGCTCCGGCCCAGTCCCATTCGTACCACGACTGCACGAACGCCAGCGTCACGTAAGGCTCTGCGAGCGTCGGATCGAGCTCGATCGCCTTTCGCGCAGCGGCGCTCGCCTGCGGATAGGTGTCGTTAGGCCGCAGATCGCCGATCATTGAAAGCGCGCGATACGCGTCCGCGAGCCCGAAGTAGGCGAGCGCGTAGTTCGGATCGAGCTCGATCGCGCTCTCGAAGTAGCCGATGCTTTTCCTGATCTCCGGCGGCGCCAGTTTGCCCCAATGAAATCTGCCGGTGAGGTAAAGCCGGTAGGCTTCCATGTTTTCGGTCGCGCGACGAATCAGGCGATTACTTTCTTCACCGGTGAGCTGGACCGCGAGCGCGTCTGCCACTTTCAGCGCGATGGTGTCCTGCACCGCAAAGACGTCGGTAAAATTCTCATCGAACGTGCCCGTCCAAAGCGCGGCGCCATCCGCGACATTGATGAGCCGCGCTGTCACGCGAATTTGGTCGCCCACTCGCTGCACGTTCCCCTCCAGAACCATGCTGACGTTTAGTTCACGGCCTGCTTCGACGGCGTCGCGATCGACTTCCGCGTATTTGCGAACGGTCGCGAGTGAGCTCACTGCGATCTGCCGGCTCGCGCTCAGTTTCGTGATCAAACTGTCCGCCATTCCGACACCTAGGATCTGACCATCGCCCGTCGGGGCGAGCGATCTGAACGGCAGGATCGCCACGCGCTTTTCGCTCGCCGGTGCAGGTGCGGCGTTCGTGGTTCGCTCGCGTGCACGATTTGTGCGAGACAACACAACGCTGGCAACGATCGCGAGCACGAGCACGCAAATACCAGCGGCCGCTCCGAGGACTCGCGTGCGACGTCTCTGTGTAGTTGCGGCCCGGCAATTCTCGAGCGCTCCGAGCAAATCGCGCGCTGACGCCGGGCGCTGGGCCGGATCGATTGCGAGGCACGATTGCAACAAACGGCAGAGCGACGCGGGAACGCCGCGTGCTCGCAGTTGCTCGAGCGGCAATTCGCCTTTCGCCTGTCGAGCGCGGATCTCCTCGATCGTGGCGCCGGCAAATGGCAGACGCCCAGTGAGACCGAACCAAAGAGTCACGCCGAGTGCGTAGATGTCCGTGCGCGCGTCGATTGCGCCGCCACCGAATTGCTCCGGGCTGGCGAAGGCAGGCGTGCCGACAAAGCCACCGTGCGTCAGCTCCATCTGCTCGGCCGAGGTGGTCGCCTTCGCGAGACCAAAGTCGATCACTTTGATTTCAACTGGTCCGCTGCCGGTCAGCATGATGTTGCTCGGCTTGAGGTCGCGATGGACGAGGCCGCGCTCCGCCGCCGCGATCAACGCCCTCGTCACTTGCACGGCAATCTCGAGCGCGAACTCGACTGTGACCGGACCATCCCGCCGCACGCGCGCATCGAGCGTTTCGCCTTCCACTAATTCCATCGCGCAGTAGCAGCGATCGGTGTCGGGGGCGGCGCCAAACTGGAATACAGTGGCGATGTTCGGATGACGCAACGCGGCTGCGGCTCGGGCTTCACGCAGGAAACGCTCGCGCACCGCCTCGCCGTCTTGCGAAGGCGGAGCTTCGATCACCTTCAGCGCGACGGTGCGATTCAGGACGGTATCGGTCGCGCGATAGGTAATGCCCATGGCCCCGCGGCCTAGTTCAACCGGCGCACCGTCATCTCGACGGTCGATCTCGAACTCGCCAAACCTGATGCCCTCCATCGGTGCGCTGTTGTCATTGAGCCCCGCGCGCAAAAGGCAGGGGAGACAGAACTCCCGCGTGCCTAACGACTCGCCGCAGACGGAGCAGGGCGACTCAACCGCAACGGGATTCATGCCGTCGTGAGGATGCGCAGGAGCTCGCGGAGCTCAGCATCGACTTCGGCTTCGCTGCTGACCGTGCGCCGCACTTCGGCCCGCAGGATTTCGCGGTAGCGAGCCCGCAGGCGGGTGACATGGCTGCGGAGCGTCGATTCGGTGATGCCCAGCCGAGTCGCGAGCTCCGCGTAGCTCGGCAAGGGCGCGGCGCCAACCGTAAGAAAAGGATTCAGCTCGCGGAACAACTCTCCTTTTTGCTCCGCGCGGTAGGCAGCGGCGATTCGTTCCAACGTGGTCGCGACAAGCGTCTCCGCCCACGTGCTCTCGAAGATGCGATCTTCTCCAGTGGCAGCGGAGTTCGCGGAGTGGCGTGTCTGGAAGATCGACTCCGCCGCGGCTGCACGCCCTTCCTCAAGCGGCACGAAGTCGCGGCCACCGCCGCGCTTCAGGGCCTGCTCGCGATCTCGCGCGTCAGCGAGGAAGTTCTTGAACGAGGCGAGGAGAAAGGAGCGAAACTTGCCCTTCTGTCGATCGGCGCGCTTGTAGATCTGGTGCGCGATGAGGTAGGCAAAAAATCCCTGGGTTAAATCCTGCGCGTCGTGCACGGAGTAACCGCGGCGTCGTGCGTACGTGTAGAGCGGCGGCCAATAGATCTGGCAAAGCTGCGCGAGCGCGCCGCGTGAAGCTTCGGCATCGACCTGACTTTCGCCGGCTGCCAGCACGACGCTCCATTGCGTGGCCTGGAAGGCATCGACCTGCTCGTGCACCGTTGCGCCGAGAGTTTGCACTCGGCCGTTTTAACAAGCGCGCCGGCGAATGCCAAGTTGCTGCACGCGTGACCCGAGCGTTCGCGTAGCCGTCCTGCAGCTTGACGTGCGGCGGCGAACTCCCACATCCTGTCGCCAATCACGAGGCGGCATGTCGACCGGTGCCAAACAGGATTCGCAGCTCAGGATCGGGCATGTGCTGTTCATCGACATCGTCGGTTACTCGAAGCTGCTGACCGACCAACAACGCGAGCTGCTCCGCGTCTTGAATGAAGTCGTGCGCGGGACGGAGGCGTTCCGAGCGGCCGAAGAAGCCGACATGCTCGTGCGTTTGCCGACTGGCGACGGGATGGCGTTGACGTTCTTCAACAGCCCCGATGCGCCGGTCCGTTGCGCGATCGAGATCGATCGACGCGTGAAGGATTTTCCGCATCTGAACCTCCGGATGGGTATCCACAGCGGACCCGTAGATGTCATTCATGATGTGAATGACCGCACAAACGTCGCCGGCGCCGGGATCAACATGGCGCAACGCGTGATGGATTGCGGCGATGCCGGGCACATCCTGCTCTCCAAGCGCGTTGCGGATGATCTCGCGCAATATGAGCGCTGGCAGCCGCATCTCTTCGATCTCGGCGAATGCGAGGTGAAGCATGGGGTCAAAGTTGAAGCCGTTAGTCTCTACGATGGCGCGGCAGGAAACCCGGAGCCGCCAGAGAAGTTCAAGCGCAAGCACGCGACGCAGGCGGCTCTCGAGAGCCGCGCTGGAGCCCGGCGTCGTCGCAAGCTTCTTGCGGTCTCGGCTGCGGTCCTGGCGTTCGCGGCCGCGAGTGCGGCGTTTTGGTTCTGGGGTCGCTCGGATCAGCCGCAATCGCGCACCGCGCAGCTCGCGGCAGTGTCTGAACGAAGCGTCGCGATCCTCCCATTCAAACCACTCGTCGCTGCCGCCGGAGATCCGGTGCTCGAGATGGGAATGGCCGACACGTTGATCACGAAACTGAGCGGCAGCGGTGACATCGTCGTGCCTTCGCTCACGTCCGTCCGCTCTTATGCGGCGCTGGATCAGGACCCACTCGACGCCGGCAGAAAATTGGGCGTGAACTCGGTTCTCGACGGCAACGTGCAGAAAGCGGGCGATCAACTCCGCGTCACCGTCCGCCTAATCAGGGTCAGCGACGGCAAGCCGCTTTGGAGCTCGAGCTTCAACGAAAAGTTCACTGACGTTTTCACGGTCCAGGACACAATTTCGCAGAAGGTCGCCGAGGCTCTGGCGTTAAGGATCAATCCCGGCGGGCAACAACGCCTGACGAAACGCTATACGGAGAATGTCGCCGCGTATCAGCTTTACCTCGCAGGTCGTTTTCATTGGAACAAGTTCACGCCGGCGGACTTCGCGAAGAGTATCGAGTTCTTCGAGCAGGCGGTGCAGGCAGACCCGGGATATGCGCTGGCCCACCTCGGCCTCGGCGACACGTATCGCGCGCTCGGGATGACGGGACAGCGCCCGTCGATGGAGGTCTTCCCGAAAGCGAAAGCGGCCGTGAACCGCGCGCTGCAGATCGATCCTGGCATGGCCGAGGCTCACGCGACGCTTGCGCTCGTTCACACGTTCTTCGATTGGAACTGGGCTGCCGCAGAGCGCGAGGCGCGGCAGGCGATCGCGCTCGATCCAAACTCCGGCGATGGCCACCTCGCCTATGCGCAATTGCTGTGCTACCTCGGCCGTCACGACGAGGCGCGCACGGAAGCCGCGCGTGGCCGGGCGCTCGATCGCGTCTCGGTAATCAACAACGCCCGCGAAGGCGCGTTGCTTTACCTCGGAAGGCGCTACGAAGAAGCGCTGCTCCGGCTGCAGCAAACGCTCGAGCTCGATCCGAATTTCTGGATCGCGCGGATGTATGTCGGAAAGACCCTCCTTGAGCTCGGCAGAAATGATGAGGCGCTCGCCGAGTTGAATAGACTCGTCGAGTCGCACACGAACCCCGAAACGATCGCAGTTCGCGCCTTCTTGTTTGCGCGCGCCGGTGAGCAGGCGAAAGCACGCAGCGCGCTCGAGCAACTGCGGGCGTTATCGCAGCAGCGATATGTCGCCCCGTTTCAGATTGCTGTGATCCACACCGGCCTGGGCGAGAACGATGAGGCGCTGCAATGGCTCGAGAAGGCGTTTGCCGAGCGCGACCCACGAATGAGCTGGCTCAAAGTCGAGCCGTCTCTCGATGGATTGCGCGGCGACCCCCGGTTCGTTGACATGCTTCGCCGCATTCAGCTGGAGTGAGGCGATTTCGTGCAGCGGCCGCGCGCTGAATCCTTAGTACCGCAATGATATGAGAAACATCTTCTGCGTCATCACTGCAATCGGGCTGCTGTTGGCTGCGCCCGTAAACGTTCTCGCTACCGAGGGTGGGGGAACAAGCAAAGCGCTCGGCGTCGATACCGTGTTCGCCGGCGTGATGCCGCCGCCCGGACTCAACATCACCAACTTCACCGCCTTCTACACCGCCGACCGCACGCTCGACAGCAACGGCAACGATCGCGCGAACCTCGAGAACTTCGATCTCTTCGTCTTCGCGGAGGTGATGCGGTTTCGCTACATCTTTCCGAACGTCACGTTCCTCGGCGCGAATGTCGAAGCGCGCGTCGGAGTGACGCTCGCCAGTTATGCAGAGGTCGAGTTCGATGTCCGCACGCCGTTCGGGCGGATCCACCGGGAAGACTCAACCACGAACATTGGCGACTCGCTGTTCGGCCTGATCCTTGGCTGGCACGGGAAGAAGTTTCACCAAATGTTCGGGCCGGAGCTCTTCATTCCGACGGGCAAGTTCAGTGACGATCGCCTAACGAACACAAGCCGCGGCTACCTTTCGGTGGGGCCTTCCTACTGGTTCACGTGGTTTCCGGTGGAGCAGCTCGAGATCAGCACCGCCATTATCTACCTCTTCAATCTCGAGAACCCGGATACCAACTACCTCTCCGGCCAGGAGCTAAGCATTGACTACAACGTGGCGTATTCCATCGCACGGGACTGGCAAATCGGCGTCAGCGGCTACGCCTACAAGCAAATCACCGACGACGAGATCAACGATCTGCGGGTTGGTGACGGCAATCGCGGCCAGGCGGTCGGCTTCGGTCCAGCGCTGCGCTGGCACCCGCATGGCAAGAACTTCGGCATCACGCTGAAGTGGCAGCACGAAGAGCTGATCGAGAACCGCACCAAAGGCGAGCGCTTCTTCATCCAGGCGATGGTGCAGTTCTAGGCTGCTGCAAGTTTTCTGCAGCACGCGCGCGGCGATCCCTTTGAAGAGGGAAAGCCTATGAAAACTCACCTCCTCCTCACAGCTGTTGTCGCCGCCGCTGCTTCGGTCGTCTTCGCCGCACCGGCGAGCGGGCAATGCACTGCAGTCGTCACGGATTTGCGCGCGCCGCAAGGCAGCACGTTAACCAACCAGGGCAACCTGCTTGTCGCCGAAGCTGGCCTCGCCAGTCCGTTGCATACCGGCCGCATTTCCATCATCGAGCCGAACGGTACGCGCCGCACGTTGATCGATGGGTTGCCCTCCGCGCCTGCAGACGTCGGTGATCCTTCGGGTCCTGCCGGTCTCGCGATGCGCGGACGAAATCTTTACGTCGCGATCGGCGTTGGCGACGTCGCGATCCGCACACCGGGCTTGCCGCCGACAACCGCGGTCCAGAACCCGAATGGCCCGTCATCACCGCTCTTCAGCTCGGTCCTCCTGATTCACTTCAGCGCGGCTGCTGAGAAGACGATGAACGGCGTGACGCTGACGCCCACCGATCACCAGGCGCTCGCGAATGGCGCCACGCTCACGATCGGAAGCGGCGGGTCCGACACGATCACCATCCGGATGATCGCGAATTTCCCGAACTTCATTCCACAGCCACTGCTCGGTGTCGCAGGCAACATCCGCGTCTCGAATCCGTTCGGGCTGCTCGCGGAAGGTAGCTCGCTCTACGTGACGGACGGAGGCAGGAACCTCGTCTGGGAAATAGACCTCGCGACGGGAGCATTCGAGCCGTTGCCTGTTTTCGCGAATCTCACGAACACGCTCTTCCCCGGCCTCGGCTTCCCCACGATGGAGCCGGTCCCAACCGGTATCGCATCTGACGACGGCAACCTGCTTGTGACGCTCTTCGGCGGGTTCCCGTTTTCGCCCGGAGCGTCGCGAGTTGCACAGGTCGATCCCGTCACGGGAAGCGCGACGCCTTTCATCACCGGGCTGAAGAGTCCGATCGGCATCCTCGCATTCCGCGTCCAGGGTGAGACGAGCTACCTCGTCCTCCAGCATGCATCGGCCGGTCCATTCTTCGGCAGCCCGGGGCAGGTCGTGCGTTACGATGATCCGGCGGCCCCGCCGAGGCTCGTCACGAACTGCCTCACCCGGCCCACGTCGATGACGTTGAATGAGAAAACCGGCACGCTTTACGTGACGGAGTTTGGCGGGCGGCTCGTGCGGATCCCCTTCGCGCCGTAATCAAACAAGCACACGGTATTCGGAACGGCACGCTCGCTCACTGCGAAGCGTGGCGTTTTGTATCGGCATCAAAGCGCGACGGTCAGACGCGCGTCAGCAGGCGGTCGACGCTTGCACGACGGGTAGGCGGATGCGCAGACTGCCGGAGCTTATGATCTCACAATCTGCCCGCGCGTACATCGCGCGCTTTGCCGTCGCGACCTGTGCATTGATCGCGCACGCTGTCCTGGCGCAGGGGCCCGCGCCGTCGCCGCTGTTTTCACCGGCACCGGATGCCTCGCCTGCACCGATTGCGGCGAGCACACCGGTTCCACGGTTTGTGCCGGAGCTCACGCGTACGGATCTCGAGCCGTTTCTCGACGCGCTGATCACGTCGCAGATCGAGACGCGCGATATCGCCGGCGCGGTGGTCTCCGTGGTGAAAGATGGCGAGGTCGTGCTCTCGAAGGGCTACGGCTACGCCGATTTTGCAGAGAAGAAGCCGGTGCTCGCGGACGAGACGCTCTTTCGGCCCGGATCAATCGGCAAGCTCTTTACGGCGATCGCGGTGATGCAGCTCGTCGAGGCGGGCAAGCTCGATCTCGATCGCGACGTGCGTGATTACCTGGACTTCGAGATCCCGCGGCGTTTTCCCGAGCCGATCACGCTGCGCCGCATCCTCACGCACACGGCCGGCTTCGAGGAATCGCTGAAGAACTTGTTCGGTGCCGGTCCCGGTGCGATGCCGCCCCGCGAGTATTTGCTCGCGCAAATGCCGGCTCAGGTTTACCGCCCCGGCACGGTGCCGGCCTATTCGAATTACGCGATCGCGATCGCCGGATACATCGTCGAGCGCGCGACCGAGCAGCGCTTCGAGGAATACGTCGCGCAGCAGATTTTGCAGCCGCTTGGAATGGCGAGCTCCACGTTCGAACAACCGCTCCCGGAGGATCTCGCCGCGCGCATGTCCGCCGGCTACACGAGCGCGGCGAAACCGCCGAAGCCGTTCGAGATCTGCAATGCCGCGCCGGCCGGATCGCTCTCGGCGACCGGCGCGGACATGTCGCGCTTCATGCTCGCGCTGCTCAATGGCGGCACGCTCAACGGCGTAGCGATCCTCCAGCCGGGCACATTGCAGATGATGCAATCGCGCCAGCACGAGCTGCATGCGGACCTGCACGCGATGGGCCTCGGCTTCATGGAATACACGCGCAACGGCTACACGATGTGGGGACATGGCGGTGATACGTTGCTCTTTCACAGCGATCTCTTTCTCATCCCGGAGGCGCGCGTCGGCTTGTACGTGTCGTACAACAGCGGCGGCAATCGGCCCGGCAGCGGACGCGGTGAACTGCAGCGCGCTTTCCTCGGGCGCTACTTCCCTGAAGCTCCCGATATTGCGCCGCCGTCGCCTTCGGATGAAACGATCTCGCGCGGGCGGGAAGTGAGCGGCGTGTATGAAGTCACGCGTCGATCGGAAACGAGCTGGCTGCGCGTCGCGTCGTTGCTTGGACAGGTGAGGGTGACGTCAAACGACCGCGGTATTCTGACGATCGAAAACTCGAAGAACATTCGTAGGCGGCTCAAGCGTTGGCGCGAAGTAGCGCCGTATAGCTATCGCGAAATCGATGGGCCGGAGGCGATCGCGTTCAGTCGCAACGAAGATGGAAGCATCCGGGAGCTGCTGCCGAACATGCCGATCTATGTCGCGCAGCGCGTGAGCGGCTTTCGCAGCAAAGCGGTGCTGCTCCCGCTGGTGGGCGGAAGTCTGGCGTTCATTGCGCTGACGCTGCTGCTCTGGCCGCTCGCGGCGATCGTGCGGAAACGCTATGGCCGCACGATCGCGCCGGATTCACGCAGCCGTTTGCTGCACCGGCTGTCACGCGGCGTCTGTTTGCTCCCGATCGCCATGCTCGCGGTGCTGGCGTGGCCGATGAGCCGGGCATCGGAGGACGTCTCGTTTCTCGGTGAGCGGGCGAACGCTTATCTGCATGCGTCACACCTCCTCGGCTGGCTCGCGTGCGCCGGTCTGATCATTCTGATCCTGACGACGGTCCGGTTTTGGCGGACCGCGGGGATCGGCTGGTGGCCGCGGGTGCACGCGACGTTGCTCATGGTCGCGACGGTGGTGTTCCTCTGGTTCGCCTGGCAGTATCACCTGCTCTCGGCATCGACGAACTTTTAGCCCTGGCGAATCGTAGTCGTGGCGAACCGCGATTCGCGGCGCGCTGCGGCGGTTATCCGTCGGCGCGGGTAGACGCGGACTTAATGTCGACCACCGGCGTGCCGTCGAATGCCTCGATCGGCCCGATCTTCAGGCGGGTGCCGTCGATCTCGCGCACCGTCACCGGATGCAATCCGAGCGGATTCGGCCGCGCTGGCGAGCGCGTGTAAAAGACGCCGGTAACCGGACGGCTCTCATCGCCGCGCGGGTGATTCTTCAGCACGTCGCGGTTCGCCTCGTGAAACCACGTGATGACGATCAACTCATGACCGGCCTCCAGTCCGACGAGCGCATCGGCAAAGCGCGGTTCAATCTCGAGCCACGCATCCGGCGCGCCTTCCGGCCCCTGCCGCGGCGCGTCTTCGCGGCCCTTGACTGTCGAGCGAATGAAGCCGACCGGCTCCAGCATGTACGAGCTCATTTGTTTAAGATGTGCGGGGTTCAGCGCCGAAGCGAATGCGCGCATTTTTGCGGAGGCGCGTTCCGCGCTGATGATTCCGCGCAAGCCGGCGCAACGCCACAAAGGCGCTGGATGACTCAATCAATGCACAGCCCGTGATTCGAGAAATCTCCGTTCGGCTATGAACAGCCGAGCCGTCAGCATTCACTCCGCGATATCGATTTCCTTTACCATCCCCATGTCGTCATGCGTGAGGTCGCTGTTTGCGACCGGCATCCGGCAAAGAAGCACGTAACGTCCCGGCGCGAACTCTCGTCGCAGCCACACGACCCGGCTGACATCATGATTGTCCAGCGCACCGCCGAGCGCGACTGCCGGCGGAGTTGGTCCGCGTTCCTTGCGCCAGCGTCTCACGTCCTCGGCTGTGCGGCCTTCGTGGAGACGGAAGAAGTCGACTTCATGCATCGCCGGGCCAGGGGTGTCGATGCGGACCGTCTGCACGCCCGCACGCAATGTGCCTTCCAGTTCAAAGCGATAATCGACCAGCTTTAGCACGACGTCTTCCTTCGGCGGCCGATTTGGCTTGGCGCCTACCTCCTCCACTCGGAGCTGGTGGATGCGCGTCGTCGTAGCGTGCCCGGAGTTCCAGCAGATCAGGATGTATTCGCCCGGATCGAGTTTCAGCCATAGCTCAACGGATTCGCCGGGGGAGGTAAGTCCCGGACCCGAGTAATCGATCGCGCCTTCCGGAAATAATGAGCCACTCTTCAACGCCGCGACGTACGCCTCCGCCGTCATCCCTGGCGGCAGCTTCACGAACATGGCCTCATGGATCTCCGAGCCGCGGTTCTCGAAGATGACGTGACGGAGTCCCGCCGCCACACCCCGCGGTGC